>ERZ791765.1130-NODE-1130-length-18752-cov-3.626518_pt1 | contig 18752 bp, 17 predicted proteins | sample MGYA00509949_ERZ791765 | MGnify/ENA primary metagenome ERZ791765 (study PRJEB30046, sample SAMN00791980) | human gut metagenome | study: EMG produced TPA metagenomics assembly of the A metagenome-wide association study of gut microbiota in type 2...
GTGAGAGTCTACGTTATCTCGATGTGAGTATGTTTAATCACATTTTGAGTAGCAGGAATTTTTATGATTAGTGAAGAAGAAAGAAAAAAATATGTGGAATTCATGTATAATCCCGAAAATGAATATAATATGGAATAAATACAAGGTGTAAACTTTGTGTTCGTTTGCGATAAATGCACAATAATATCTAAAATGCAAAATATGTACAAATACACAAACTACATATTTTGCATAAATCGTGTATTACATGTAAATCACACTTTATTTTATAGAAAATTTAAAAATATCAAAAGGTATACAGAACATCTTTTATGAGAAATGATAAAATAATTAACTTCACACAAACGGTTGGAATGATGCGATTCAATAAGAATGGATTCCAAGGTGAAAATAATTTATGAATGTAATAACAATCTATACTAATAAATTTTTGGAGTTCTCTTTTCAGAGGACTCTTTTTTTTATTCATATAAAAGTAAATAAATGTAAAAAACTATTAAAAATGTGGGGGTGTTACACAAAAATGATACAAAAATGCTAAAATACAGGTTGAAAATAGCAAAAATGGGTGGTAATATTAACATTAAGAAAATGATTGATAAAATCATTATGACTAAAAAATAAGGATAAAGCCATTTATCCTTAATAAGTTTTGCAACTTGATATTATAGTGCTTCATAAGAATCAATTTATTTAAAATAATCTTGTATTTTATAAACGAAATCTATGTAAAAGCAAAACGATGAATCAAAGAAGCACAGGTGCTCGTGTCTAGCATGAGAGGAATGTATACGGAAACATAGCATACTATATGTTCAGAGCAGGCGGTATCTCTATAAACTATCGGGTCCGTGGAGCCGATGCAGAAAATCCACCGGACATAATACGGGTGTTTAAATGTGACAGTTGTTCCAGTTATGGCATGGATCAAGGTATGGCGACTACAAAAAGAGCCTGATAATATGTTCGAGAAAGGTTGAGGGCAGAAAAGGACCTTTGCCTAAGTCAAAACATTGCCAATGTTTTGATATGGTTAAAATTACTCTGCGGAAGGACGAATACGGATATGTTGATGCTATGTGAGACATATGGGGTAGCATAACAAACTGAAAAGTCTGGCAGTGAGGGCGTACCATGTACTGTGAAAGTGTAATATTGATTTTAAAATATCAATAAGATAAGTCTGTCTTTTTGTAGACACAGGGGGAAATTATATTCATACACAGAAAGAAACGGACATTCGATGTACGGTTCTTTCGTCCGTTTTAAACTTTACAAAAATAAGGATGTAAAAGCTATAAGAGGTTAAGGATGTATATTTACGATTCCATGAAAAAAAATAAGAGGTATTGGCTACCCGAAAGTCTTTCTCAAACTGAAAGTTATCAAAAATAAATATATAATAGATATACGTTATTTTATCTAAATAATATATATGATTTTACATCGAATCGTATTCTTAATTAATTTTGAAGAGAAAAAAATAAGAATATTAACGATGCAATAGTAAAAATAAATAATATGATTAAGAAAATGTAAGAGGTAGACATAAAATATATAAAATGTCTGCCTTTTTATTATGTGAGGAGGTATGTTATGACTAAAAAAAATATGCTATTGACTATGTTGATGGTAGTTATAAACAACTGGTTGCTAAATATGGTGTTGACGATGGGAGTAATGATAACTGTAAAGAATAAAAACGATAAAGTAAGTAAAGGGGAGTGTTGAGTATGGAAGCTTTAACAATTGATGAAATCATATCTGCGAAAAAAAATTTTTTAAATATCGACAAGGATCTGAATCTCATTCATTCTGTAAATGAGATTAAAGAAACGTATTATCTGATTCATTGTGTTGCAATTATTACATTTTTATTATTAAAGCAACAGGCACTTGCTGAATCATCTGCGATAATGCTTTTAGTGGTAATTTATTTTCTTCATCGGTGGGAATTTCATTTATCCCACATGATTATACATAACGTTTTGCTTTTTAGTCATCTGTTTGAAAAAAAATATGCCTATGAATTATTAGATAAATTGAATCTGTATGATCAGGATTATGGAAAAATTCGTCATGTCATGTCAGAGTTTTATAAAAAAGAAGGGATGTGATAATGATGAGAAAGAGAAAAATAATTGGAATTATAGGCTTGGTGCTTATATTAGTTATTGTGCTTTTTTATGTGGTCCGTATTCAGCCAATGGTAAAGGAATATAAGAAGATTGCATATGATAAGTTAGCAAATATTGATGAAGACACCTTTGCAAAATTAGAAAATACAAAGGTTTATGGAAAGAATGGGAAATTGATTGGAGAAGTCAATTCCGGAAGTTACCAGTACAAAAAAATTTCTGAAATTTCAAAATATGTACAAGATGGATATATTGCAGTAGAAGATAAAAACTTTAAATCCCATCATGGAATCGATTATCTGGCAACTGTAAGAGCTGGGATTAAACTTGTATTGAATCGTGGTAAAGCAACACAGGGTGGAAGTACCATTACACAACAATTAGTTAAAAACAGCTTTTTAAGTCAGGAAAAAACATTTACAAGAAAGATTGCCGAGTTTTTCTTGGCACCGGAGATTGAAAAGATGTATACGAAGCCTCAGATTATGGAGTATTACTGCAATAGTAATTATTATGGGAATCGTTGTTACGGAATCGGAAATGCGGCAAGTTATTATTTTCATAAAAACGCAGATCAACTAACATTATCAGAAGCGGCATTATTGGTAGGGCTGTCGAATAATCCAAGTCGATATGATCCAGTAACTAACTATAATTCATCGATCAGAAAACGTGATCGAGTTTTAAAACATATGTTGGATGCGAAAGTAATCTCAAAAACACAATATCAACAAGCAAAGAACGAAAAAATAGAAATTGCAGAGTATCGTAAAAATGTAAAACCTGAAGGGTATCAGACAAGCTTTGCAATTTATCAAGCAACATTGGAATTGATGAAGAAAAATGGATTTGAATTTCAGTACACTTTCCAGGATAAAGAAGATGAAAAGCAATATAAAGAAAGATATCAGGAAGAATATCAAAAATATTTTCAGAAATTGCGAAATGGAGGATATAAGCTGTATACATCTTTTGATCAAGAGTGTCAAAAAGCTTTACAAAGTTCCGTTGATCATAATCTGAGATCGTTTACCAAGAAAAAGAAAGGGAAATATGAATTACAGGGAGCTGCAGTCAGTATTGATAATGAAACAGGAAATATTGTGGCAGTTGTTGGTGGAAGAGGACAGAATGATCAATATAATAGGGGTTATTTAGCTATTCGACAGCCTGGTTCATCTATTAAACCTTTGCTTGATTATACTCCTGCTTTCGATAGCGGTGTATATTATCCATCAAAAGTAATCTCTGATCGAAAGACTTCCTCTGGTCCATCGAATGCAGATCACAGTTATAGTGGATCACGAACGATTCGTAATGCAATCATTCACTCTACCAATACGGTTGCATGGAATGTATTGCAGAAAATTGGAGTAAAAAATGGTCTAAAGTACCTTACAAATTTGCAGTTTAGTAATTTATCATATTTAGATAATAAAAACGCTTCTGCAGCACTGGGTGGATTTACGCATGGTGTTAGAGTTGTAGATATGGCAAAAGGATTTGCAACATTAGAAAATGGTGGAGTTTATCAGGATAACAGCTGTATTGATAAGATCATGTTTAAAGAGCATGAAGTTTTAAAGCATAAAAATACAAGAAAGAATGTGTATTCCTCAGCCTCCGCCTATATGATCACCGACTGCATGAAGGATGCTGTGAAAAATGGAACTGGTAAAAATGCACAAGTAAAAGGACAGATCATTGCAGGCAAGACAGGTACGACAAATGATTATAAGGATGCATGGTTTTGTGGTTATTCAAGATATTATACAACCAGTGTTTGGGTAGGATGTGATGATCCAAATCCAATGGATAATTTAACTGGTTCGTCCTATCCATCTAAGATTTTTTCTGATTACATGACGAAAGTTCATAAAGGGAAAATGAAGAAAGATTTTAAAATGCCAGATACGGTATATCGAAAAGATGGAGATCTATTTTCGAAAGACATTGATGATACGTTACATGAAACAGTGCTTGAAAATATATTAAAAGAGCAGATCAAGAAAGCAGAAAAAGCAGTAGAAGATTTTGAAGCTTTTACAATCACGGACGGGGAGAGTGCCTATCTACTTGATGATAAGTATCAGAATGTATGTACAGCTATTGAAAAAGTAGATGATTCCACACAAAAAGCAAAGTTCCGACAACGGATTGAAAATCATTACGATGATCTTTTAGAAGAACAGAAGAAATGGAAAGATGCGATGGAAACATATGCAACACAGAAGGAACAGCAGCGAATTGCGGAAAATGAAAAAGCTGAAAAAGAAGCTGTACAAAAACGACAAGTATATGAACAACAGCAAAATATCAAGTTAGTTGAATCATATATATCCAGATTAGATGTCATGGATACATATGATGATACAGCAGAAGATATTATTACCAAATTACAAGAAGCTTTAAAGAAATGTGAGGATTATGATACATATGATGAGCTAAATCAGAAAGCTGAACAAGCAATAGAGCGTGTTCGCAATCTAAATAGTGATACAACAACAACAGAATCAAATTAAGATCAGGAGGAAATTATGAGAAGAAAAGCAGCATCTTTATTATTAGTAGCTATGATGATGAGTGTAGCAGTGCCAGTTCATGCAAGTGAACAGGCGACTGTCACAATTCAAGAATCACAAGGAGAAAACCGAGAGGTTGATCAAGTTCAATCCTCTGAAACAACAGAATCCAAACCATCAACTTCACAGATCACAACAACAGCTGAGAGAAAAGAAGAAGTAACATCAACACATAAGAAAAAGCAAAATAAAAAGAAAGATAATAAAAAAGAGAAAAAAGTCAAGAAACTAAAGAAAACAAAGAAAAAAGAAAAAGTTGTTCATGTAAAAATTAAACCAACAATCTCATCTTCCTATCAGGAACAATCTATTAAAATCAAAAAAAATAAAGAATACATAGGAAAATTTATTTATTTTAATCAGGGAGATGCTGCGTGGAACAGTAGTGGATACGGAATTCGAGCTGCTGGATGTGGTCCGACTTCAATGGCTGTGTGTATCAGCACGTTAACTGGGAAATGGGTAACACCAGTAGATACAACAAGTTGGGCATATGAGCAGGGATATTATTCTTCTGCCGGAAGTGAACATCGTGCAATTCCAGCAATGGCAGAACATTGGGGCTTAAAATGCGATGGATTAGGAACAAATTATCAAAAGATTAAAGAGTCCTTAAAACATGGCAGACCTGTTGTTTCTTTGATGGGATCTGGCTATTTTACTCGCGGTGGACATTTTATGGTATTAACGGAAATTGATTCTAATGATAATGTAACTGTTGCGGATGTAGGAAGTCGTAAAAGAAGTCAGTATAAGTATTCACTTCATGATGTAATTTCACAATCTAAAGTTGCAAGTGCTGGAGGACCATTTTGGAGTATTTATAAACAAGGGAAAGCCAAAACACAGAATGACAGTAAATCAAATAAACAAGTTTTAAAAATTAGTAAGAATAAAAAAACAGCGACAAAAGCAAAGGTAAATCATAAAGAAAAAGAAATAATCCAAAGTTTTTATACTGAATTATCAAAGAATTTGACAGATCTGGAAAAAGAGCTTCCAAATAGTAAGGTATTGATTGGAAAAAAAGCGACTGGGACCGAAATTCCAAATGGAAAGATTAATCAGTGTATTTATCGTTTAGGTGAAAAGTTAAACAATGGTCATTTACAATTTATTGCGACACATTATTATTTTGGAGAAGAAGCAATTCTTCATGGGGATGCAAAGTCTGCAAGTATTGATTTGAATTCACGTATTCAAATGCTTGATTTTTAAAAATTGAAAGGAGATGCCGTGGAGAAATCAATCTTCACGGCTAAATATTTATTATGGAGTATGAACTTATTGGAACAATTGTTCCGGCAGTGAAATGTATTTTAAAACCAGGAGAAGCAATGTATACACAATCCGGTGGAATGATGATGTATACTGGGGATATAAATTATTCTACAGGTCTGAGAGGTGGAGTTGTTAAATCCGTTGCAAGACAGCTTCTTGCAAGAGAGTCAGCTTTTATGACAACGTATTATGCAGAAAAGCATATGGGAATTGTTATATTTTCTACGACAATCCCTGGAACGATTCAGTGCTTGAAATTAGAGAAAGGTTCTTCGATGATCTGTCAAAAGACGGCATTTCTTTGTGCAGAAGAGCAGATTATGGCAGATGTTGTTTTTACAAAAAGATTACGTGCTGGTTTTTTCAGTGGAGAAGGCTTTGTATTACAGAAAATTTATGGTGAGGGAAGAGTTTTTCTGGAAATAGCAGGGGATTCAATTATTCATGATCTTAAAGAGGGTGAAGTGTTGTATTGTAATTCGGGAAATGTAGTTGCTTTTCAGGACTCCGTAGATTTTGACATTACATTAGTAAAAAGAATGTCTACATTATTATTTGGAGGAGAAGGAAATTTTCTTGTAAAATTGACAGGACCTGGAAAAGTTATTTTACAAACACAGAATCAGATGCAGAAAGTGAAAATTTATGAGAATCAATAAAATGTGGGGGCATTACACAAATTTCATAAGAAGAACGTAAAAATATATAAAAAAATACATAAAAATGTGTAATAAACTTGAAAAATGATATGTAATATGATATTATAATATAAACAGAAAAGTTATTATTTGAAAAATCAATTTCGGGAATAAGAAAATTTTTTTGTTAATAACGTGTAGTGTAAATAATAGCGATGGCGAATGGTTATATTGACATTGGAAATTACTTTTTCATAAGATTTTTCTCCTTAAAAATTTTATCGATATGTGTCAATGTAAAATAGATTGGTTCGATTCCAATCATCGCCTTTTATCAGAGATATGAATATCGTTTTTTTGTATGGTCCCCTATAAATATCCCTGTTAAGTTACTGTACAAGAAATAGAGTTTTTTATATTTATATCTTTGATTCTTCCAAAAAATAGGTAGGGAAATACGAGCCTTAAAGGCAATATATTCCTTACCACTCCCCTTGGAAAAGTATTGGGATACAATAAAATAATGGATGTATTCCGTTGGAGTATGCTAACATTTATTATTTTATTTCGGAGTTCGATTCTTTGATTTTCCAATCAGGCTAGGTGGGCTCATGTTTATGAGTCTGCATTAGCTTATTAAGTCTATATGGTACAATGGTGTAAATGGAATCACAAGCGAGTGCTAATCGTTCTAGCTTTTTGAGCTATTCAGGTTCGAATCCTGATTGTACCGCTGCTAATAAAGTTATTTTATTAGTTCTGATGTTTAAAGTGGAAATGCTATGTACTCTGCTTTAAACAACTTGGAAAGTAAATGGTAAATTTAATGATCTTGTATTTTATCTTTTTTTGTAAATACTTTTTCAGGATTGCTTGTATTTACTTAAAGATCAGATCGTCATGTTAAATATGGTACCCCACGATCATTACAATCGGAGTTCGATTCTCCGGCTTTCCCTAAGAGTATACTGTTTTGTTTGTTATTTCCAGTTTACTCTTTCTATTGTTATTATTTTATCGTATTACTCATTCGAAAAGGCAATATCATATCATGAATATTGCCATTAAAAATTCCTTAACGATGAACAAAAATGGCGTGTCCAAGAGATACGCTTTTTTTGTGTCTATGTACTATGCAAGTCGGATATTGGATGTCCACCAAGAACGCTGCAGCATTTTTCTTGGTTCCCTGGTTCGAGTCCAGGACTTGCTCTTTCTGTTAATATAAAGCAATAAGGAGAGGGTGGGCTATGCTAGTGACGCAGGGAAGAATCCAGAAACTGAACAGCACAAGCATACGTATACTCAACCTATATATGCTAAAGTTCATCACGAAGAGATAGGTCACATGGAAACTCTGCTCTGGAAGCAGAGATCCAATATGAATAAGATCAACAACCAGAATTTTGTCTCCATGCCGATCACTCTCCTGCGGACAATGATCACATATAAAGCTCTGAATGCCGGCATCAGAATCATAGAGCAGGAAGAAAGTTATACTTCCAAAGCGGATCTGATCGCAAATGACAGGATCCCAACCTATGGTGTCGATGATAAGGATGCTTCGTTTTCTGGAAAGAGGATCAAACGTGGTTTATACCGTTGCTCTAACGGAATGATCTTAAATGCGGATTGTCACGCAGCAGCAAATATCATGCGGAAAGCGATCCCTGATATCTGGAAAGATACCAGAGATTATACGTTTCTTTCTGCTCCTGATGTGTATGGATTCCACAAACTGAATCCGAAAGGTATTCCCGTCAAAGGGATAGCGGCATAAGTGAATATGCCTTGATTGGTACGGACAGCCAATCTTTTGGTCAGAAATGGGTAACTGTCACGACTGTTAGAAGCTACTTCCATAGGAACTACTGTACCGCATGGGAGGGGTAATTCACATGAAGATTATTTAAATAATGGTGGATGGGACAGATCATGTAAAAATAAGAATGTTACAACGAAGATTGTAACTGTTAGCGTATGTTCTCCAGGGGCAACTTGGAATAAATGGATAGTTGACAAAAAAGCTTATGATGAGCAGGTAATTGTTGGGTATAAATGTAGTTGTGGAGAATGGAAATTAGTTACTAATTAGTTATCAGGCAGCACGTATAATTGTACATATGTGTTGCTTGTTTTTCTTTATTTTTTTATGTTTATATGCTATACTAAATATGTAATTTTTATTAGACTTTGGAGCTTTAGGAAAAGCTCTGAACATTTTAAAGAAATCCAAAAAAATAGAAACTTAAACCCAAAGGCATAAATTTAGCAGATAATATATAGATCTGCTTATTTTTATGTCTTTTTTTATTAAAAAGGAAGGAGAGTTATGAAAGAAGAAAAATTTTTACAAAAATCAAAAGAAATGCAGGCGACAGTATATCGTCATGCATATTGTAATTGTTGCGGTACAGAATTTGTTCCAAATGATGAATATATTGTTTGTCCTCAATGTGGATCTGAATACTCCGAGGAAAATGATTATGTTGAACTTTATTCGTAATAGGAAATGGTAGTGAATTTTAGTTTTATTAGAAAGAAAATTTTATTTAAAGGAGAAAAACATGAATCAAAATGAAAAAACGAAATGGATTATTGCAATCAGTGATACTTGTAATGACGAGATTAATGTCAGCTTCTCGACCATTGAATAATCAATCATGCTAAGTATGCAAAGTTGATCAATGGTACCCGAAAGGGCGGGCTGACTAGACTCAGTGCAACGGAACCCACGTTTTGTGAGGGATACCATTAGTGCTACGTCCCAGATATCAATACCCGACCCGGTGGTACCTAAGCCGGGAACAGGGTTCAGGCAACGGATGTCTCCCCGGAGAAGAAGGCACTGACCTGGAGCAAGAAGTATCTGGAACTTTGTCGAAGGGTGATCACTCCCGTCAGGGAGGGCAGGACTTTTGTGTACCTGCCATCATATTTATTGAAAGGAGAAAACAGCCATGAGTGTATTCGTGGTCGGGCTGAACGGATGCCGGCTGATGCCTACATCTGAAAGGAAAGCCCGTTTATTGCTGAAACAAGGAAAAGCTTTTGTTGAGCAGAAGGTCCCATTTACGATCAGACTGAATTACAAGACAGGAAGTACCACACAGCTAGGTTATCTTGGGATTGATACCGGATCACAACATATCGGGGTGTCCGTTGTGCGTGAGGATGGGACAGTCTTACATAAGGAAGAGATCGGTCTCAGGGACTCCATGAGCAAAAGAAAACTTCTGGAGGCAAAAGCTTCATTAAGAAGGGGAAGGCGTTATCGGAAGACCAGATACCGTCATCCAAAGTGGAGACCAAAGACCAAGCGTGTTTACTGTGAAGTCCCAGACCGAAAAGGCAGACACTGGCAGAAAAAGAAGATCACGTTCACATCGAAAAGACCGAAAGGATGGCTACCGCCATCCCTGCAGTCAAAAACAGATCATCATATCCGATGGATCAAAAAACTACAGGATCTTCTTCCGGAAGGATACCGTCTTTCTATTGAATTAGGACGTTTTGATCCAGCAAGAATGAAGAACCCGGAGATCCACGGAGATTTGTACCAGAAAGGGCCGCAGTATGACTATGAAAATGTCCGTGCCTATGTCCTTGACCGTGACAGATATACTTGTCAGATATGTAAAAAGAAAGGAGGAAAGCTGCACGTACATCACATCTTGTACAGGAGCCATGGTGCAACCGATGATCCGCAGTATATGGTCACCGTATGCAGTGATTGTCATAGTGCACAGAATCATCTGCCGGGAGGTATCCTTTATCAATGGATGCAGGAACAGAAGAGATTTTCCAGAGGGCTTAGGGATGCCACGTTCATGAACATTTTAAGGAAACGTCTGATAAGAGCATTTCCGGAAGCAGTCTTTACTTATGGAAATGTCACGAAAGTGGATCGGGAGAAACTAAAGCTTCCAAAAAGTCATGGAAATGATGCGACTGCCATTGCATTAGTAAAGACCGGGATCACAGCTGTAAAGGATAAAGAGTCTGTGATCTGTATCCAACAGGTGAGAAGAAAGAAGCGTTCTTTGCATGAAGAAACTCCGAGAAAGGGACGCAAGGAACCAAACCGCACAGCTGCACGCAATAATAAGAACACAAAGGCGGTCACTGTTACCAAAAGACAGAATAAGAACACAAAGGCGGTCACTGTTACCAAAAGACAGAATAAGAAAAAGGTATCAATGACTGGCTGTCTGTTTGATCGTGTAGAACTGAATGGAAAGAAAGGCTGGATCTCCGGATTTACCGGAAAATCCTGTTATGTAAAGGATGCGGATGATCAGTATCTCAGTACATCCCCTAAATACAAACAGGTCAGTCTTTCAAAACTCAGAATTCTGCATCACTGTGGCAACTGGATCATAGGAGCAAAGAAAACTTTAGGGAAGGGGTGATGGCTCAAAGAGCCATCCTGCTTTCATCTCGGTCATTGAATGGCCGAGAATTCCCGCAGAGTATCTTAAAATTTCTTACGGCAACGGAAGATGAAGCAAAACAATATCTTATGGATTGTATCGATAATGATATTAAAGAAAATATGAATCTAAATGAAATTGCAAACAACTTAAACATTTTCAATGTGAAAGAAAATAGTTTTTGTATGTTGAAAAATGATTCTGACTATTTATCCCAGGATGTATTAACATCAGGAGTGCGAAGAATTGCAGATCGAAATCATTATGTTGTCGATATTGTAGAAATGGGAAATGCAGGAGAAAAATGTTATCTTTTTAGAAAAATAAAAAGATGTATTTGATTTTGCATAAAATAATTAGAATAAAGTTTATTAATTAAAGACATAAAGTAAACAAAGGTTATACCTGTTTATTTTATGTCTTTTTGTTTTTTGAAGGAGAAAGAAAAATGAGAAATGTTATAGAAGTATATGTAGAAAATTTAAAAAAATACAATCAAGGGATTCTCAATGGTCGATGGATTACCTTGGGTATTGCCGAGGAATCCCTGCAGAAGATATTAAAAGAGCATTTAGGAATTGCAGATTATAATTCAGCTATTGCAATTTTTGATTACCATGCAGACTTTGAAATTGACGAACATGAAAACATATATCATCTAAATCAGACTGCAAAATTGTTAAATTGTTTATTAGATGAAGATTGTAAAAAGGTCTTAGATTATTGCAAAGTACGAGAAATTACAGCAGCATTAGAAATATCTAATGTCTGCCTACAACTCGAAGATATTATTTATGGATATTTTTCAAATTGGGTAGATCAAAATATCAAAGATCCTGATGAAAAATTAGGACATGCTTTATTTGACAATAGTAAACTAGGTGTTTATATGAGACAGAACAAAATGGAATCATATTTTGACTACAAAGCATATGGCAGAGATGCTTCAATCAGTTCTTATGATATTGGAGATTATGGATATGTTTACAAAAAAGATTCTATTAATACAAAAAAATATACGTATGAAGAGATTGATGAAATAATGAAGAACGGTTCTGGTAAATACATGGGAAAATGTGAATGTACTGTTAAATTTCTAAAAAATTTTTTTTTACTTTCACAAAATGAGTATGTGAAGATTCAAAAAGTTTGTAAAAGCTTAGATATGCTTGCTGTAGTAGAATTTACTATGTCTGGTTATGATCATTTATATGCTTTTGTTGTTGATCATATTTCAAGGCTTATTTACATTAATGATTTAACAGTTGGAAAAACATTAAGAGAATTCAAAGCAGGAAATTCAATTGACGACGAAGTATTTAATGATATTTTAGATGAACTAAATAATCCCAAAATTTATATATAGAAACACTTAAAATTTGAAATAATAAAACAAAAAATTGATATAAAAAGTTGATATATTTTTTGTATCAATTTTTTGTTGAAAAAAGGAGAAAAAAGATATGAATTTTACAGAAGAAATTGAGAAAATGGTAGAATTATCATCAAAACAGCCAAATGGTGTATATCAAAATACGGATAGAATTTTTACTGGCATTATGGAAAGGTCTAATTTCACAATCAAAGGAATGCCTGATAATATTTTAAAATTATACTTAGCTGCAGAGAATAAGGCAGATTTTGAGTCATTATTTTATTCATTAACAGGTGTAAAGTTTGAATACTATTTACGAAAGAGCGAAGAAGCAATACGGTATAATGCCGCGGAAACAAAATTAAGAATTGTTCAGATTTTTCTTCCAAAATCAAATAAAAATGGAAAAAATTCATTGATTATACAAACAAATGCACCAAAAAATAAGATTCGAACTTGTCTTAGAAATTGTTATTTTCTTTTCTCAATGGATGATAGCGTTAATTGTATCGTTAATAATCTTCAAGAGATGGGATATATAGTTAGAATATTGTATGCTCCGAATGGAAAATTCGATAAAATAAAAAGATTTTCTTGTAAAGAAAAATATAATCTGGCTGATTATGATATGAAATATGTATTATATCATGAAAAAGTGGTAATGGAATTGTATAATAAAGTATTTTGTCAAAATTTAAAGAATCCTGAATTACTTGCACCTGCAGTTTTAGAAAATATTGCAAATCAATTAGGAATTTTTGCAATGGCAGATGATCAATTTTGTATCTTATATGATGATGCTATCAGATTTTCTTTACAGTATCAGGATTTTAGAAAAATTGTAAATCATCATGGTTACATAATACAGGGACAAACGATAGCGTCAGGTGATGAATGTTACCATTTTATATTTAGAGATAAATTGTGGACATATCATAATCGTAAAATGTTTAGAGGGATGAACTGAATAATACCCAAATTTACAAATTAGTTTAGGCGGGAAAGCCCACGGTTTTAACCGTGGGATGAAAGCCTTTTTATTTTAAAAAACGTGTATATTTCTATTATGTTTATACACATTTTGTGATATAATAAAAACATGAAGAATCAATATAGACAAACAAAAACAACCGTATCCATGATCAATTATCATTTCGTCTTTTGCCCAAGATATCGAAGGAAGATCTTTCTGATCCCCGGAGTCGAAGCCCGGTTTAAGGATCTAGTCCGTGATATCTGCAAACAGAACGACATCGAGATCCTTGCAATGGAATGTCATGAAGACCACACACATCTGTTCCTCAGTGCGTTACCGCAGTTGTCGATCCCGGAGATCATGCATCTCATTAAGGGAAGAACTTCTCATGCGTTAAGAAACGAATTCCAGGAACTTTCCAAAATGCCAAATCTCTGGACAAGGTCCTACTTTGTCAGCACTGCAGGAAACGTCAGTTCTGAAACGATCAAATGGTATGTGGATACACAGAAAACGAGGTATTAAATGCACACAGTCCAGTTACTCTTAAAGCCAACTACATATGAACGGGCAGAGATCGAACGGAGATTTCACGCGGTTTCTCATATCCATAACGTCTGTGTGAAACGTATGCGCAAACAGATCGCTCTTCTTCTGAAAGACGAGGAATACCGAAATTGGAGGACAGAATATGGCTCTTTGAGTAAGATCGAAAAACCTTCGAAAGCTGAGAAAAAACGGAAAAAAGCACTTGCTTCTGACATGAATACCAGACGGACCAAGCTCGGATTGAGCAGATCTGAACTGGAAAAATACATCAAAGTCTGTGGAGCCAGGTATAAGAAGCTTCTGTCTTCCCAACAGGTTCAGGCTGAAGCTGCGAACGTATGGAAAGGTGTCGAAGATTTTCTGTTTTCCAATGGAAAGCAGCTGCATTTTAAAAAGTTCCGCGATTTTCGGACGATCGGAGGAAAGTCCAATATCAACGGGATCTGTTATGACACAGAAACAAGACAGATCCAGTGGCTCGGACTACAGATGCAGTGCTATCTATCAAAGAAAGCATCGGACAGAGAATATGTCCTGCAGTCTCTGGACCATAAGATCTCTTACTGCATGATAAAACGGCAGATGTTCCCGAACGGATGGCGGTACCATATCATTCTTGTCCTGAAAGACGACGCTCCACAAAAACTGGAACATGGATTTGGAGACATGGGGATCGATCCGGGCGTATCCACGATGGCATGTACGGCAGATACCGGATGTGTCTTAGAAGAACTAGCTCCGGAAACAGATCGGTATGACCGACAGATCCAGGAGATCCTTCGAAAGATGGATCGATCCAGAAGGAAGAGTAATCCGGATAAATATAACCTGGATGGAACGATCAAAAAGAACGACCACTCTAGATGGAAGAATTCAAAGAACTACATCCGTCTGCTCCGGCGTCTGCAGATACTTTATCGTAAAAGATCCCAATATATCCTGACCAGTCATCGGACTTTATGCAACCGGCTGATCCAGATGGCAGACCGGATCTGCGTAGAAAGGATGACTTACAAAGCACTGCAAAAGCGTTCGAAAAAGACTGAACGCCAGGATAAGATATCGGAAGTAAAGAAAAAAGATGGATCCATTGTTATGATCCGGAAGTTTAAGAAAAAGAAACGCTTTGGAAGATCCATCAACCGCAGAGCTCCGTCTTTGTTTTTAACAGAACTGAAACGAAAGATCACAACCGCAGGAGGAACTTACGAAGAGGTCAAGACAGAAACCTTTAAAGCCAGTCAGTATGATCACAGTACGGATGAATATACCAAGATCCCATTAAAGCAACGTACCAAAGTGATCGATGGACATGAAGTCCAGAGAGACCTGTATTCCGGCTTCCTGATAAAGAATGCAGATGACAGCCTGGAACATCCGGACAGAGAAAAATGTAAAGAAGAATTTTTGAAATTTATAGAGATGCACGATGAACTGATCAAAGACATAAAACGATCAGGAGTTTCAATGAAACAATGTTTCGGTTTTTAACATGAGAATTATATGGGGTCCGGCATCACTCCATAGACCTGGCAAGTACCATACGACATGCGAACGCCTATAGGTCCGAATCCTGAAAACCACAGCTATATCCGATCCTTTTGAGAAAGGTGATCCTGTGAGAAAATTTAAGGAATCCCACGGCTTCAGCCGTGGGAGGATGTCAAGTTTAGACGCATTAGGATGCAAAAAAAAGAAAGGATGATGATTTATGAAAAAAACAGAATTGTTGAAATGGTTATTAGAGCATGAAATTTGATATAAATGTAATTTGTGTATAATGTGTTAATTGTAAAAATCATGCAAATTGTACATTTATTCAAGCACGATATTAAATATGTAAAAAGAGCAACCTTTTTGTTTTTGAGGTTGCTCTTTTTTTTGTATAAATTAAATTATTTTACAGTAACAGTCCATTTGAAGACATCTCCTTTTACCCAATGTCTGCTTGTTTTACTTACGATACAACTAATCGTAACTTTTCCCTTCTTTTTAGCGGTAACTTTATGTCCGCCTTCGGAATCTCCTTTTGTTGCTACACTGACTGCTCCCAACGACTAAAGTCGTGGGGTTCTCAAAATCTTATGGAAAATAATATCCATTTAGACATGTTTCGCCTAAGAACGAATCTTAGGAACTGACGTGTTTATCAAGAACTTTTAGGAGCCTACACTGTAAAGTGTGCACTTCTCCGGCTCGGTCATTTGATTGCAAATATTTGTGATCAAATGGCCTGCCGTATGCTTTCGGTTTCCATTTAACGTCAGTGCAGTCAGTCTGACGAGTATATTTCTTATGCGATATACCAACGCAATGCTTTTTTATTTTCTTTACGCAATCGCTCGACTTCCTGATCATGCAATCGCTTGAATTTTTGATAGTTACGGATACAAAGATCCCGATCGATATGTTTCAAGTCTTCTGCAGTACAGAAAACTAAAAACCCACTGTACATGTCACGCTGTACTCTGGTCCCATCGGGAAATATATGCCAGCGATCAGATAATTGTTTCTTTTTGTAAGTATTGGAGATATGATTATACTGGCTTGCTCTTACTTTTGCAGTATCAATCTTTTGAATGGAAAAGCCGATATATCGGAGTTTTCGATCGATCGTTGCGATCAAGGTAGCAGGAGCACGATTTGAGATTACTTTCCCATAGCGTTTTTTAGAGCGGATCCGTCCGTTCTTTTTATTTTTGGTCGTTTTTGAGGAACGTTTTGCTAAAGCTTTCATCCGCATCTCTTCTACACGGACATCAGTTCCTAAGGATACGATATGGTTTGCCAGTTGGTTATGAGAACACTGACGTTTCTGTGCGGCTCTTCGGTAAAGTTCTTTTCGTCTTGCTTCTAATATGAGGCAATGTTTCGACTTGATCCATTGATGACGACCTTTTTTAACAGTCCCATCTTCATGATAGTTATTCGGATTCATTGCTCTTTTTGAACGATCGATCGCACGGTTTAATCTACGAAGTTCTTTTTCATCTGTTGTTACTTCTGGAGCTAACTCCTTTAAAGAAACTTCATTCTGAGTTACGATTGCGATCGTGCTCGTACCTTCATCCAACCCTACACGCTGATCTCTCTTTCCGTATTTCAAATGCTTCGTTTTTGGAGGAGTCCCTTCTAGAATGAGCTGTGCGAAGTATCTTCGTTTCCTGCGGATCGTCTTTCGAATCAATCGGACATATTTCACTTTATGTGTCAGAGCTTCCTGTGCATAATGATCTTTTTTCTTAAGGATCAGAGGATAGATATTTCCTTTTCCAAACTGGATACAACAGTCTCCTATATATTTCAATGTTGACTTTCCTGATTTTCCTTCTACGGAGCTGTCGGAAGTTCTTTGAAGAAATCGTACTTTCTTTGATTCTTTCGTACGAATTCCATCCACTGCTCGGAATGCTTGAGTTGCCAGTTTCTGACATTCATCAGCGCCAAGGATATCATGATACTGATGTTTTGCTTGAATCACATAGCTTTGCAGAGCGTATTCCGTATATCCATAGAAATTCATACATTCCCGATATTTTGGCGTGAGATCAGAGACATCTGCTTTCGGATCTTTCTTTTTTCTTGCAGCATATTCCTTTTGGAGCTGCTGATAAGTACGGTCGTGCTGTAATTTATGAAGACGTTTTAAAGCCTCTCCTTTTGCAGTATTACGGATAGCAATGGCAGTATCAAGCTTTTTCTCAAGAGTCCGGATACTTCCTGGTTCCAGCTTCGGATCAGATTTATAAGCTGTTAAAAGTTTTTTGCTGAAGCTGATCTCCAGCTCAAGAGTGAAACTTGACATGATACTACACCTCCTTATTGATGTCGTTTTTGCTCATTGATATATTTCTGGATCGTATCTTCATTGACATGTCCGACGGTACAAAGGAAATAACTCCGAGTCCACATATTAGGAAGTCTTGTTTTTAGCCATGGAAATTCCGAACGTAAGATCCTGGCAGATCGTCCTTTCATCGTTTTGATCACAGTATGAACTCCAAGACGGGGGTCCAGATCAATGAAGATATGTACATGATCTGGCATGATTTCCAGAGCTTTGATTGTGACTCCTTTTTCTTCAGCGACCTCATGTAAAATCTGTTTTAAACGAATATCAACTCCATCAGTCAAAACAGGTCTTCGATATTTCGGACACCATATGATATGAAATTGATTTTTATAAACAATCCCTTCTTTGTGTGTATATCCATCATTCATAGTAAAATCTCCTTTTTTATCTACTATGATTATATCATATAATTAGAAATAATAGCAATAAACGAATCATAAAGTATCTATAAATATTTTATAAACGCCATTCACCCCAATGACTAAAGTCATGGGCTCCCTGGCTAAAATGTTGTGGATTATGGTATTTATGCATATCAAATCGGTTTCTTTAAAGTAAAACGTATAGGAGAAATTGTGTGGTCAGATCAATATGATTCAAAAAATGAGAAGTTTTATTTGCGAATTGAAGGCTTCTATTTTACAGAGGAAATGGTTGATCGTACAAAGGCAGATAACGAAATGAGGTATGATGTTATAGTAAAAAGGAAAAGAAGAAAATTCTTATACAGAACTAACTTCTTTTCCTATTTGTAAAACCAAAACTTACACTTACAGTATACTGTAAAATAATAATTTTGTGAATAGTTTGTGGACTGACTTGCAAATATTGGAAAGAGTTGTTATGATAAGAATGTAATATGACTCATATCTTTGAGAAACAATTACCTTTTGTATAGCGATTCGCTGGAATAAGGGGTGTCAGAAA
>ERZ791765.1135-NODE-1135-length-18659-cov-6.571544_pt1 | contig 18659 bp, 17 predicted proteins | sample MGYA00509949_ERZ791765 | MGnify/ENA primary metagenome ERZ791765 (study PRJEB30046, sample SAMN00791980) | human gut metagenome | study: EMG produced TPA metagenomics assembly of the A metagenome-wide association study of gut microbiota in type 2...
CTCTGTGTGCCCCTGATCAGGAGGCTGTGTCCGAATCACGGTTGCAAAGGTACAGCCTTTCGCCCCCGTTTCCAAATATCCTTGCTATACATCGCAGTAAGCACCACACCATTATTTCACTTCCACCGCCCCGAAGCCCCCGCATTGTCATCTGTCTGCCTATAATATTAAGGTGAGTTCGACGAATTCAGAACAATTCAGAACAAGGCAAACTGTGTATCCATAGTCCTTTGTACATTAGGCTTCTTTGGAAACAGGCAATAGGCAGCAATGGCATCTAATAAGTTGACGATGAAATTGTCAAAGCATCTATGTCTGGAGTGTTCCACTTGTGCAATGTTCTTAGGTTCATCATTCATAGTTTCTATAATGGCTCTTTTCGGAGTAAAGTTTGTCAGAAACGCTCATTAAAGCTCCTTTCATGTGACTTTTCAACTTGGTAATAAGCTGTATTCCATCAACAAAAAGCCTTTGAAAGAGGATCTTGCCGATGTAGCCTTTGTCACCGACCAGCTTACCATATATAAAATCTATGAATGCTTTGTACTCCAAAGGCTTACGGTCATCAACATCTCCCGGTGTTATCATAAAGTTGAGAAACTCTCCTTTTTCATTGCAAATCAAGTGCAATTTGAGACCGAAGAACCAACCCATAGAGCATTTCCCCCTTTGGGCTATACCTTTGAAAACCTTGTGAATATGTATTCTTTGGTTCTTGCAGACACGCAGTGGCGTGCTGTCAACAAAGCTTATGCCCGTGCATTTGCCCGGCAGGACCTTCTTGATAAACAAGGTTAAGGGTACGGCTACATCCCTTTCCAATTCTACTAAACGGTTATAAGAGACAACATTTGGAAACAGATGGCGAAGATGCTTGCATACTTTTTCAAGATAGAAATGTTTAAAGCAGCGATAACCGGAGTCGTGGAAAAGAATCATTATCAGCATGACTTCGGCCTTTGACATCGTGGAACTTCGATGATATTTTCTTTTTCCAATAGGTTTTTAGCGTATATTTTGCTGTCATGGCATCAAAAAACTTGCAGAAGTCGTCTGCCATACAAAACATTTCTGTAACTTTGTCCTCGGTGAGCATAGCGATTTTTGCTTGTAATTATTTGAATGTTAACACCTTAAAGTTACAACGAATTTCGCTAATCGCCAAATCTACAGCCATTTATAATTCGTCGAACTCACGTTAAAATAACATGTAGGGTTCCCTTATCATATTGTTCCACCAATTCCTTTAAACCTTTCAATGAAAGCCGCGATTTTTTGGAAGACACTTTGTTTCTTCGTTAGATATTGCGGATTGAGTGGACTCATCTTGGGGAGAATCGCATTGAGGTCTGTTCCATTTTCGCTGGCAAATTCATGTTTCAGTGAAGTTTGAATATAACGCTTCGCTGCTTCCACATTCAGCTTTTCTTCTAATATTAGGCTCGCGGCTTCTTCTTTTTGTCTCTTTTGCGCATACGCAAAGAAAGCTGAAATAACACCAGCCTTGTCTTGAATGGGATCTAAGTTTGTCTCATGGATGAAATCAACTATGAGTCCCTCTTTGGCTCTGTTCCCTATGCTTGCCCTGATGATTCGGCGTACTTCATCAACCAACGCGTCTTTATCCTTAGTCTTCTTATTATGTTCGAACACCAGTTCAAGAATATAGTCAAGGTCTATTTCCTGTGATTTAAGCAAGTCGACTTCAAACACGACATCATCCCAATCAATCGTGGAAGCCTCAGGGGCCTTACCTTCTTTTTCCCTTCTAAACCAGTCCCGGATATCGTTATATGTCGAGCGATAGTCTTGGGCGGCCCGCTCTTGCAAGACATCGACTTCCAACATGGCAGCTATATCCTCTTCTGTCAGGAAATGGGCATCCTTGAAAGCCTCAACAGCATCGGGATTCCCCTTATCTATCTTTTGCAACTCTTTTAGGTTGGTAAACTCATCATAGTTTTGCAAGATATTCTCTATTTTCAAGTAATCACCAAAGAGCTTTACAAAGGCTTTTTTGTCTGCCTCTGTCATGATCTCGTCAGGTTGTGGAAACTGCTCTTTAAGTTCTTTCACGATCTCCACATATCCTTTGCGTGCTTCCCCCGTCGCGATATCCGTGAAGCCTTTGAGATATTCCTCATAGCTTTTCTCAAGCACTACATTCTTTGTGTTTTTGTCGCCAAACAAGGTGATGGCATCTATTGTAGCCTGTTCCAAATCTCGGAACGTAACGATATTGCCAAATGTCTTGGTCGCGTCGTAGATGCGGTTGGTTCGCGAGAATGCCTGCATCAGTCCGTGAAAGCGCAAGTTTTTGTCTACAAACAGCGTGTTGAGCGCAGGCGCGTCAAAACCTGTGAGAAACATTCCCACTACAATAATAAGGTCTACCTCCTGACTCTTCACCCGCTTGGCCAAGTCGCGATAGTAGTTTTGAAATTCCTTGCTGTCCACACCGAAACTTGTCCTGAACATGGCATTGTAGTCATTGATTGCCTTTGTCAGAAACTCTTTGGCACTGCTGTCCATGGCCGTAGGCTCAAAGTTCTCTTCCCGAATGTCACCCACGGCATTTTGTTCCCCATTGGGGGCAAAGGAGAATATCGTGGCAATCTTCAGTTGTTTTTCACTGTCTTTTTGCAGCGCGTTCAGTTCCTCATAGTAGAGCTTGGCAGCCTCCACACTGTTCACTGCAAACATGGCATTGAAACCTTTGCCACTTCCTTGATTCCGGTGGGTCTTGATTCTGAAGTTCCGCAAGATATATTGAGAAACTTCCCTGATTCGGTCAGGGTGAAGCAAGAGTTTCCTGTTTTCCGCTGCCGTTAATTCAGTCTCGTCTTTTTCCGTTTCCAAAGCCTTGAACCGTGGACGCACGTTGTTATAATCCACCTTGAATTTCAGCACTTTCTCATCTCGTATGGCATCGGTGATGACATACGAATGAAGTTCCCTGCCAAACACGCTGGCCGTCGTTTCAGCACCCAGCGCATTTTCGGGAAATATTGGCGTACCTGTAAATCCGAACTGATAATACCGCTTAAACTTTTTTCTGAGATTCTTCTGGGCTTCGCCAAATTGTGAACGATGGCACTCATCAAAGATAAAGACCACCTGTTGCCCATAGACAGGCAGTGAAGACTCACTCTTCATCAGGTTGTTCAGTTTCTGAATGGTCGTTACGATAATTTTGTTGTCGTCTTTTTCAATGTTTCGCTTCAGTCCGGCCGTGCTTTCCGAACCATTCACGCTGTCGGGCGAGAAACGCTGATACTCCTTCATAGTCTGATAGTCAAGGTCCTTGCGGTCTACCACGAAGAACACCTTGTCGATAAAGTCGAGCCCTGTGGCCAGCCGTGCCGCCTTGAAGCTGGTCAGCGTCTTTCCCGAACCTGTCGTGTGCCAGATGTAGCCGCCCCCTTCGGGCTTGCTCCATTGCCGTGCCTGATAGGAACTTTTGATTTTCCATATCAACCGTTCGGTAGCGGCAATCTGATAGGGACGCATGATGAGCAGCGTGTCGTTGGTATCAAACACAGAATAGGCGAGCAACACTTGCAGCAACGTGCTTTTTTGGAAGAATGTCGCCGTGAAATCTTTCAAGTCTTTTATCAGTGTATTGTCAGCCCTCGCCCAGTTCATTGTAAAGTCAAAACTGTTCTTATCGCGCTTCACGGTGTTGGCAAAATAGCGAGTGTCTGTCCCGTTGGAGATAACGAAAATCTGCAAGTATTTATACAGCGAGCTTTCGCTGTTAAAGCTCTCCTTGCTGTACCGATGCACCTGATTGAACGCTTCACGGATAGCCACGCCGCGCTTTTTCAGTTCCACTTGCGCCATAGGCAAGCCGTTCACCAAGATTGTTACGTCGTAACGGTTGGCTTGCGTGCCTGTCTGTTCAAACTGGTTGATTACCTGTACTTTGTTTCGGGCAATATTTTGTTTATCGACCAAGTAGATGTTTTGGATATGTCCGTCATCATACACGAAGTCATAGATGTAATCGTCCTGCACCTTCCGTGCTTTGTCGACAATGCTATCGCCGGCTTTGTCCAAATACTCGTCAAGGAAACGCTGCCATTCCGCGTCGGTAAAGACTGTGCTGTTGAGTGTCTGCAACTGTTTTCTTACGTTTGCCAACAACGCTTCCGGAGTGACAAGAGACGGAAGATACTCATACCCCTGATGTTCCAAGTCTTCAATCAGCTCATGTTCCAGTGCTGCCTCGGTTTGGTATCCGGCAGGTGGTTCGTTTACCATGGAACTCTTGGTGTAATTGTCAAGAACGATGAAGTTCTGTAATTCTGCTATGGTGTTATATTGTGTCATGTGATTTAAATTTATCGTTATCCCATCGTTGGGGATTATTCATAATATATTTCGAAAGACGTTGGTATTCGACATGGTTACGGATGACATGCTCGTAATAATTGCGTTGCCAGACATTGCGGGCATCGGTATTATGCCGCATCCATTTGGTGACCCCAATTTTATATCCACGTACAATCGACCCAATGGTTTTTGATGGCGACCGTAGGGGCGAAAAATTTTTCGCCCCATTACCATCGACCGCCCCATTACCATCATCTGTTTGAATGGGTATGGGTATGGGGGGCGAATGATGATTCGCCCCTACAGCGGCGGCAAATTCCGTTTTCAATTCCACAATACCGTGAATATGATTGGGCATCACGACAAATTCACGCAAAACCACATTCGGAAAATGATTTGTAATTTCCAACCAACATTCATCGGCAATACAGCCCGCATCATTCAATACCATTTCGCCATTTTTAATTTTCCCGAACAAATGAGCCCTGTCTTGGCACACGATGGTTATAAAATACAATCCTGCCTGCGAATAATCATATCCCTTCAGGCGGATGGATCGGCGATGGTGGATGAGGGGATTATAGGACATGGCGCGTTTCTTTTATTGATGAAATGATAATAATTGATCGCGGTAATATTCATATTGCTTCCTGCGCAGCTCTATCTCCTTGGGCAGTCCCTCGCTAATGGAGGTGGTGAGCGTGTCGAACTCGTCGAGAATAGCTACTATTCGCTGCTGCTCGGCGAGAGGAGGAACAGGTATCTCGATTTTAGCCAGATCCTTAGTATTCACACGTCTTACTTTTGTCCCCGTTATAAAGCTTCTCTTCTGCTTTTGGAACTGTTCTGTTTGGAAATAGTATGCTACGTATTTCGGATTCATCGTGTGCGTGTAGAAGCACGCATCGCCACTAATAGCTATATCCTCATCTCCTAACCATGCCACGGCTTTGCAAACATCCTCGTCGTTCTCACTCGTTGTCGCGATAACCAAATCTCCATATTTTGCTTTTCGGGCTTTTAACGCAAGCTCTTGTGAAACAAACGATTTCGTTTTCTTGGCGCATGTGCCATAATAGGTATATATTTGGCCATAATGAATACAGCCAATACCCGCCGGAGTAAAGTCTTTTTTCTGAAGTCCACTCCCTCTCGTAAATGCACCCAATTCTCCTAACGGCATAACTGTTACATTATTTAACTTTTGCCCCCCCTTATTTAACATATCGAAAGACAATAGCTGATTGCGATAATACTCATACTGCCGCTTGCGACAGTCCAGTTCCGCTTTCAGCTCTGCTTCCAACTCCGCTTCCAGCGTAGTAAACTTGTCGAGGATGCGCACGATTTCTTTTTGGACGGGGAGAGGAGGAAGAGGGACAGGTAATTTCATGAACGCAACTTTAGAAATATAGAATCTGGTGACACCCCGTACAGCCTTATTAACTATCTTTCGAAAATCAGGCGAATGAAAATAGTAATTCAGAAAAATGGAGTCAATGGTATCTTTATATAATTCACTGATTCTGATTCCAAACAAATGGTCATCCAAAAATACTCCGGTTTCGATTTCTCCTTCAATTACAGATGAAATAGCACATTCATCTGGTGTTTCAGATGCACTCGTGAATAAAATATCTCCTTGCCGAAGTTCTGTTTGATCAAGTTTCTTAACTGTTGCGTATGGGAGCACATTTATATCAATTTTTATATTTCTATATGCATTGAGATAATCGATAAATCTGCAATTACCATTATCTGCCCATTTGTTAGACACTCCACTCATTCCACTTATTTGGGTGCTAATTTCCCCCAGCAGCTTCCACTCTACCTCTGCGCCATTGAGCAGGTGTTCTATAAAGGGCATGACTTTTTGTTCTTTACTCTCCATCTTGCTGTCTTTTTGAGCTTAACCTGCGCAAAGTAGTGGCATTATCGCTGCTTATCACGCTTTTGCCGGTTTGCTTTTCCAATTCCTCGCGTGCCACTTTCGCCACATTCCCTCCTTGCGCGGCAATCGTCTTGCTTTGGTTAAAAGTCTTCGGATTATTAGCTTGCGAGATGTCTTTGGTAGAAGCTTCTGCCAGCATATTGAGGATTAACTCTGTACTGGTCATATTGTCCCGTAGGTTTTGCTTCTTTAAACCTTTATGTTCCTTATATTCTTTAACGGTCTTTCCTGACCATGTCTTGGTCAGAATGTTGGTTAAGATTGCAAAATCTTTATTGCCCTTTATACCTGTCCGCTGCCATTCGTCAGTCAGCTCCTTGCGAATCTCAATACTCTTGAGTCGTTGGTTAATCCAATCATCAGAGTAGCCCAAGCGGCGATAGTCTTGCAGGGCCTGCTGTATGCTCAGTTCCGGGTCTTGTATTTGGTCTAAGCGTTCACTTCCCACCTTTGCCAGCCATTGCTTAAAAGGCTCTGCTTTCGGACTTGGTACAGATTGTATCAATCTAAGCAACTGTTCTGTATCAGCCACATCAGTCAGACGCATCTTGCCATCAATAGCCGGCATTTTCAACTGGTTACAGTTTGTAACCGTTTCGTTTCCTTCTTTCTTTAGCCTGTTTTTTAATACTTTCCAATAGTTTCTTGCTGCTTGATAATCTGTCTGGTCCGTTAAGACCGCAATTACATCTACAATAGAGAAATACCACTTCTCCTGTTCGCTATCCCAATGAGAGCGAATCCGTCGGTTTTCAAATAGCCGAATATCACTCATAGTTCTATTTCTTTTATGATTTTATCAATATCCGCACGCAGGGCGTCTATTCTCTTCACCGCCTCTGCCACCTCTGCGTTCAGCTTCACAATGTCGATGACTTCGCGTTTGTCTTCTACCTCCACGTAGGAACTGACAGAGAGATTATAATCGTTCTCGGCTATTTTGCCGTTGTCCACCGATGTGGCAATGTACTGCACTTCTTCCTTTGTTCCAAAAATCTCCACGATGCGGTCGATATGTTTGGGCAGCAACACATTGTTGTTGGTCTCCTTCTTGAAAAAGTCCTCACTGCCGGCATCGATAAACTGTGTCTGTGTGTCGGTCTTATGCTTTGACAGAACAAGGATATTCACAGCTATGCTCGTGCCATAGAACAGGTTGGGAGGCAGGGAGATGACTGTTTCCACAAAGTTGTTGTCCACCAGATACTTCCTTATCTTCTGTTCTGCCCCGCCGCGATAGAAAATACCGGGGAAGCATACGATGGCAGCCCGGCCACGGGCAGAAAGATAGCTCAGGGCATGAAGCACGAAGGCAAAATCGGCTTTCGACTTCGGGGCCAACACACCGGCTGGGGCAAAACGGTCGTCATTGATGAGAGTCGGGTCGTCACTTCCCACCCAATTTACCGAATAAGGCGGATTGGAGACGATGGCATCGAAGGGTTTTTGGTCACCATATTGAGGATTGAGGAGCGTGTTGCCCAACGCGATGTCAAACTTAGCGTAATTGATGTTGTGCAGAAACATGTTCATACGTGCCAAGTTGTAGGTGGTGTGATTGATTTCCTGCCCGAAGAAGCCCTCTTCGATCAAATGAGCGTCGAATTGCTTCTTGGCCTGCAACAGCAATGAGCCTGATCCACAGGCCGGGTCGTAAATCTTATTCACCGAATCTTGTCCATACATGGCAAGCCGCGCAATCAAGCTTGATACATTCTGAGGCGTGAAAAACTCGCCACCCGATTTGCCGGCATTGGCTGCATAGTTGGAAATCAAGAACTCATAGGCATCACCAAAAAGGTCAATCTCGTTGTTTTCAAAGTTGCTGAAATCCAAGCTCTCCACACCCTTGATAACAGCAGCCAGACGCTTGTTCTTTTCCTCCACGGTATTTCCCAAGCGGTTGCTCGTGGTGTCAAAGTCGGCAAAGAGCCCTTTGATATCATGCTCAGACGCATAGCCACTTGCTGAGCTTTCTATGGCATCGAATATGGCCGCCAAGTCCGTATTCAAATTAGGATTGCTGTTAGCGTCTTTAGCAATATTTACGAATAATTGGCTGGGATAAATAAAATATCCCTTGGTCTTGATGGCATCGTCTTTTATTTCAGGCGTAATCACCTCGTCTGGCGATTGGGCATAATTCACGCTTTCGTCTCCTGCCTCAATAAAGTTGGTAAAATTCTCGCTGATGAAACGATAGAATAGCGTTCCCAAGACAAACTGCTTGAAGTCCCAGCCATCCACTGCTCCACGCACTTCGTTGGCAATTTTCCAGATAGCGGTCTGCAGTGCATCCCTTTGCTTTATACCTGTCATTATTTACAGTTGGTTCTTATTCTTGATTTAATTTACAAATATACAACTTTATGGCGTGCAAGACGAAGAAAAGCATGGCTTTAACATGGATAGATAGTACTTTTTATATAAAAACGACAAAACCATATCTCATAAGCTATCTGCAACAGGTGGTCCTAAAAATTAACGTTCCCGTGTGGAGGCCGTTCCATCAGAATTCATTTCTGCAGAAAAAACTTAAAGAGTTAATCAGCTTGCAGAAGTGTTCGTTTATCCGCTCATTTGACTTGGTGACATCTGCCCCTTAGAGCATTTTCTATGTTAAAATCATTGTATAAATCTTCAAAGAACAAATCATCAGGATTCTTGGCACTACAATCAGAGTTGCTAAGCATCCATAGACAATTCGGCGAATCAATCTGACGACAGAAAGCGGCCAACTTCCGTTGGTCGTCATCGTTGAAATCGCCTTTTGCGTATGAAGTGAAACTTGAAGTGGCATCAAGAGGTCTATACGGGGGATCGAAATAAAAAAACGTCAGCCTATCGGATTTGATAAAGTCAGCAGTCTCCTCAAAACTCCGGTTGGTTATTTCAATATCCACCTTATTTAGTAATGCGCTATCCGCCAGTATCGTGTCAGCGTTGCAAATCCCCCCACCGGTGAATGGTTCCACATAAGTAAAATCTTCGTTGTAGAGTCTTCGCGGAAGGTATTTGTCCAACTGGCTAAGCAGCTGTCCTTTCCCTCCTGCCCACTTTATGAACGGTTTAGCTTTTTCGTTTATCTGCATGTGATGCCCCTTTCAACTCTTTAATCGCAAAGTTAATCAATTAGTTTGAGAAACTTCCAACGACACAGAAAATTTGAGAGTTGAATATTGATTATATGTCTTGTTCCTCAAAATAGTCGTTGTCAATTTTCTTTATCGCAAAGGTCTGCGAGACGGAAACGCCCAAGCTGTATTCTATCATGAGACTGGCCAGCCGGGTGCCGTCTATAAGTGCTATCTTAACGTGAGTTCGATGAATTATAAGTGTCTATAAATTTGGTGATTAGCGAAATTTGTTGTAACTTTAAGGAGCTAATATACAAATAGTTACAAACAAAAATCGCTATGATCACCGAGGACAAAGTTACTGAAATATTTTGTATGGCAGATGACTTCTGCAAGTTTTTTGATGCAATGACAGCAAAATATACGCTAAAACCTACCGGAAAAAGAAAATATCATCGAAATTCTACGATGTCAAAGGCGGAAGTTATGCTGATAATGATTCTTTTCCACGACTCCGGTTATCGTTGCTTTAAACATTTCTATCTTGAAAGTGCGCAAAGGCTACATCGGCAAGAACCTCTTTCAAAGGCTTTTCGTTGACGGAATACAGCTTATTACCAAATTGAAAAGTAACATGAAAGGAGCGCTAATGAGTGTTTCAGACAGACTTTTGCTCAGAAAAAGAGCCATTATAGAGACGGTGAATGATGAACTTAAGAACATTGCACAAGTGGAACACTCCAGACATAGATGCTTTGACGATTTCATAGTCAACTTATTAGGGGCAATTGCTGCCTATTGCCTGTTTCCAAAGAAGCCGTGCATCAATGTACAAAGGACCATTGATACACAGCTTGCATTGTTCTGAATTCGTCGAACTCACGTTAAATTACGCGCGAAACGATGATTTTGTGCTTCCGTTTCGAGAAAAAGTAGTACCTTTGCAAACTAAGATACAAGAAATCTTATTTTATTATTGTAACCGTCATTATAAATGAAATTAGAGACTCTGATAGCTGAATGTACAGCATACGATTTCAAGTTGATGCTTGAAGAAAAGAAACCTAAGAGCTGGCTGAAGAGTGTAAGTGCTTTTGCCAATGGCTTGGGTGGTTCCCTTTTCTTTGGTATTGATAATGATGGCATCGTCAAAGGACTTGATGACGTGCAGCATGTTTGCGAGACTATCAGCAGCAAGATTCGCGATTATATGGATCCTCTTCCCGAGGTTGAAATGGTTCCGCATGATATGGATGGCTTGCGCATCTTGCAATTCAAAGTCAATTCAGGACATTATACACCATATTACTACGTTGGTGATGGTCAGCGCATAGCCTTTGTCCGTGTTGGCGATGAGAGCATACCTGCAACGGCAGAACAAATGGTTCGCTTGATACTGAAAGGTTCAAATAAGACTTTCGATTCCCTTCATACTGATTATAAGGCAGAGGACTATTCTTTCACGATTTTGGCCAACACGTTCAAAAAGCGTGCCAATCAAGAATGGGACAAAAAGTATCTCCTTTCATTTGGCCTTGTCACTAATGCTGGGGTTCTTACAAATGCAGGAGCATTGTTTGCGGATGACAGTCCCTTGTGGCAATCACGCCTCTATTGTACACGATGGGATGGTAAGGAAAAAGGCGATGCTATTAATGATGCAGAGTTTACGGGTAATGTGTTAATGTTGCTACGTGAAGCTATGAACTTCGTGAAATCTAACACCAAAAGAGGTTGGGAGAAACTGCCCGATGGCCGAAAGAATAAACCCGAATATGCTGAACGTGCCGTTTTGGAAGCAATGGTAAACCATTTCATCCACCGTGACTATACAGTAATGGGCAGTGAAGTCCATCTTGACATCTATGATGACCGTCTCACTGTAACATCTCCTGGTGGTATGTATAATGGATTGTTGATTCAGAATATGAACATCGCTGATGTTTCTTCTGAAAGACGCAATCCGATACTCGCAAACGTGATGGCACAATTGGATTATATGGAGAAGCGTGGTAGTGGGCTCACGCGCATCTGCAATGAGACCAAAGCACTAGATGGATATAAGGAAGAACTGAAACCTGTATTCAAATCCACTCCAACCCAATTTCAGACCATCATTTATGCCACCTCCGACACACAAAATGTCGGAGACCATGACGGAGACATGTCGGAGACGAAACTCACTGAGCGTCAGCAGAAAATCCTCGACCTCATTAAAGAGTCTCCAACAATAACCGGCAAACAAATGTCGGAGACTTTGTCGGTGAGCCAACGCACCATCGAACGTGACTTTTCAACGTTGCAGAAGCTTGGTGTTTTGAAACGTGAAGGCAAGGATAATGATGGTATATGGATTATATCTGATTAAACTTATTGTTTAGACATAAAAGTTCGTGTAAATAATGCATGATTCGAATCGATAAAATTAAAGACAAATTAAAAGATATCTCTATCTTAAGGGTTGCAGATGAACTTGGCATTGTACATAAAGGCAAATCCGCTAGGTGCTTTATGCATGATGATAAGAACCCAAGTTTGGGATTTAATACGTCGAAGAATACATGGAAATGTTACGTTTGCGACAAAGGAGGTGATCAAGTGACTCTTGTAATGGAAAAACTTACTCTCTCATATATAGATGCTTGTAAATGGTTAGCAGATCGGTTTAATATCATTATTCCAGAAGATGACGGTTATAGAAAGAAGGTTTTTGTTAAAAAGTCAAATGTCCAAGCGAAACAAAAAAATATACAAACAAATTCTCCTGTTGATGTGGAGATGATTTCATGGATAGTTAACCATGCTCAATTATCAGAAATTGCTAAAGATTTCCTTTACAAAAAGAGAAAGTATAAAGCTATGGTTGCTGAAGAATTGAGGATAGGTTCTATTTCCGATCCTACGAAATTGATTAATGCTCTTGTTAAGAACTTTGGACTTGAAAGGGCTCTGAAATCAGGGATTGTGCGTCAGAACATACGAGGTCTTTATCTTTTCTTTTATACACCATGCCTAATATTCCCATATACAGATATAAATGGTAATATTGTGAATATACAAACACGATATCTAGGAGCAGATGAAAAGGCACCGAGATTTCAGTTTTTACCAGGTTCTTCCACCAGAATCTTTAATATGACAATATTAAATCATATTTCTGTTGATGAGAAGTTGTTCATTTCAGAAGGTATAACTGATTGTATTGCACTTCTTTCGAGTAATCGAAATGCTGTGGCAATACCCAGTGCAACTTTATTACATGATGCCGACATAAAAATGTTAGCACCAAAGAATCTGTTTATGTATCCCGATAAGGATGAAGCGGGCGAACGTCTTTACAATAATCTCAATGACAAATTGAATTCTTACGGTTCTATGATAATGAAATTACAATTACCAGAAGGCTGCAAAGATTTCTCTGATTACTACTTAAGACAATTTTCTGACAATGGCTAATTATATTGAACAAATTTCCACCTTGGAAAATCTCATGCTAGCATGGAGAAAGTTGGAACGAGCTTTCAGTCATGGTGATGTATGGTTTGATGAACTTGTTATTTCTGCATTTAAAATGAATCTGGTAGACAACCTCCATGAGATTAGCAATAAACTTAAAGACGGTTCCTACCAAATGAAGACAATCCAACCAATACCTTTTCCTAAGGGTGGGAAAGATAATGATGATAATTTCAAAGTCAGACAGTCTTTTTTCATAGATTTTCGAGACCAACTTGTATGGGTTGCAGTATGCAATGTCATTGGTCGGACTTTTGATATTATGATGCCAGCATGGAGTTATGGCAATCGTCAGTATGTCTCTATGTGGAAAGAAGTTGATGATGGCGAACAATTCTGGGTTCTTGGAAATCATAGAAATACGACACGCCATATATATAGGAAATGGACACAGAGCTGGCCTTTGATGCGTAAGAGGATTACCGCATCATTAAAAAAGATGGCCAGACTTGAGATCAATGATTTCGATGACACAGATAATCAAGTAAGCAATGACGAAGAACATCTGAATGATAATCAGCGGTTTTTCAAGTTGAGCTATTTGGATAAAGAGTATTTCCCAAAAATTGAAGAAGGCAAGTCTATCGATGTTCTCTATTGGGCGGGCATAGATTTGAAACAATTTTACCAAAAGGTAAGTATTAACAAAGTTAGATTAAAGATAGAATCAGTTCTAAAAACGAAACCTGAGTTTGATGAAACTTTTTCAAAACTGCTTAAAACGATTACTCATTTTGAAATAGACTACAGCGATTATCAATACGAAGGTGCAGACAAGGACCTTAAGGCAATGCAACTAACCAAGGATACCCCATTTGAAGGTCTGCCGACCGGTCTTATTGTTGCTGGCATGTTGGCCAATATCTATATGATAGACATTGATGAGAAAGTATCTGCAAGATTGGAAACTGAAAAAGACATCATTCATTTTCGATATGTAGATGATCATGTTATTATCTCCACATCTGAAGAAAAACTATTTGAATGGTTAGCTTGGTACCAACAATTACTTATGGAAAATGGTTTGGAACTGAATATATCTAAACTTGCCCCCGAAGATTTGACGAATAAACTTAATGGAAAGGATGACAAAAAAGAGGATTTAGAAAATTTATTAATTAGAGAGCATAGAGAGAAATTTATTGAAAACATTCATGAGTACGCATACATTGACCCGAAGTACCCAACTCCATTGATGACACAAACCCTTCAAAAAGTGTCAATGCTTCAAGGTCTCAACTTAAATATGCTTTCTACGCGTGAGTTTAATATGGTGTTTGGTGAATTACAATCTTTACTTGTGGCTGATCTCTCGGAACAAGAGATAAAAGAAAGTACGCGAATTTCTTTCGCTTGCACAATGCTTACCAGATTGATTGTAGACGGAGAGGTGGATTATGAGAAGATACATTATTTCCGTAGCCAATGGTTAGAACAGGTAGATGAGATAAAAAAGAACCTTTTCCAGAAATTATCAGAGAAAACAACTCATAAGGAGTATAATACAAAGGAAAAGATCAATAAGGTTGTTGATGCTTGTACCAACATTATTTTCAACGATGCTCAAATAATAGATGTTGACAGGTTAAAGAAAGCTTGTCCCGGTATCATGTTCGACGATTTTTGCCTTGTTAAAATTAACGAAGCACTAACGAAAGGACAAAAAACAACTGAAGCAAAGGAACGACAGGTTTTCAATATGCTAATGTATGCTTTGAACAAAGTTCCAGACAAGGTGCGCATTTGGATTCGTGCTTTTTACTATTGCATGCGCCATGAACCAACTCAGATGGCGAATCTATATAAGAAATTAGAAAGTTTCAGAGATACAAAACTACACAGCTTGAGTGTAGACTTTCTAATAGCTTTGCTTAATACTCTTTGTGCAGAAAATATCATTAAGGCAACTGCAAAACTTGTATTTAATGACTATATGATACCTTCTGATGCCGTGAAAGACAGAGCGTTCTTAGTAAATGTACGATTGGTAGAACGTAATAATTCTATGCACTTTTTTGTTCGTGACTCTCAATATATGTTGTCCAAGGCATTTGCTTTTTTTGATATATGTGCAGAGAAAATCGGTATGAAGGTCTATGGTAATGAAGAGTCATTCTTTTCACCATTTTCAAATTACCATAGTTCAAATCTAGATAGTACATTTTGGTTGTTATGGGCTGCTGATTTGTTGAAAACAAGGGGAGAGAAGGATAGGCCTATCTTCTCATGGCTACTCAATGATAAGATTGAAGAAGCCAAAGTAGAATCTGTTTATTTCAAAGCATTTTTCTTCGCTTATCTACGAGAAACTTCAATAACCTTAAACACTGAGATGCACCTTCCGAAAGATCTAGATAGTTCAGCATCTTGGCTTAACCCTGCTACAAAATATACGATAACGCGCATGCAAAAAGTCGCAGGATTGGAGAAACTATTAAAAGATGAAGAATGGGAACAATATAAAGCAATATCTATCAATGGACAGCTCAATCTTATACAATGGATTGATTATGTTAATAACATTGAGAAAAATGACGTATGTTATGAACTAATAAACTCAGAATTGATGTCTGTTTTTATCCTATTGTCTGTAATCAAGGAAATAGAGAATAAAGGTGAAAATATACATTCCGTAGTAATACATCCAGAAAACTTTTATCTTAATGTAGATGAAATTAGAAACGGTTGGTCATACATTATTTCTAAGATAGATAAAGGCGAGTTTTTGTATATTGCTTATGAACAAATGCAGAATCTGAATAGTTCGTCTTACGATTATCCTAAAATTTTGAATAAAGAATTATCTAAAAATACGTCTATGAGTTATGGTCTTGGCATTATCTTCCTACAGTTGTTAAGTAAGAAGACTATATTGCCTTGGGCTCTAAATAGTGAACAGGTTGGATTTGAATGGCAGTATGTCCTACAAGAATTGCAAGGGCAAGGACGTATCTCATCTCTCAGTTATAGAATATTGAGTGCGTGTCTGTCACCTCGTCAGCGAGAAAACATTATGCTTAGTCAAATGCTCGGAGATGGTTATGTACATGAAGCATTTCGAGATAATCCAGAAATAAAAAACTGGATGCAACTCAAAAAGGAACTCACAGTTTCATTACAACAACTTCGTATTAATTTGATTTCTGTTGCAGATGAAGAGCATAGACAATTAACTATTATAGATCTGGATTGAAATGGAAAAAGAGTTAAAAGTAGCCATCGTCCAAACAACACTTGATAACAGAGTCGCTTGGAAGATAGACAAGCATCTAACTATAAAGATGGATTATGCAGAGGCAGCAAGAGTGTGGAGTGAGATTATTCACACATTGGATGACTATGTAAATATTGAAGATTCACGTAAACCAGACATTGTATTGCTTCCTGAATTATCTGTTGCAGAAAGATTTGAATTAGAAATCAAGAAACTAGCTAATCAGACGGGGTGTATTATCATTACTGGGCTTGATTTTAAAACGCAAGGAAATATTGTGGAAAATAAAGCACTTGTTGCGATTCCATACAAATGGCCTCATGGGGTTGGCTGTTCGAGAACTAAAACGTTCTATTTTGGAAAACATTTCCCTGCTTTGGAAGAGACAGTATTCTTTGAGAATTGTTGCAAGACATTCAAACCATGTGATCAATTTTATTTGCTTGATGCTCGTGAATATGGTAGAATAGGACTTGCAATCTGTGCTGACTTTTATGATATAGAACGTTTTGCTTTGTACAAAGGCAGAATACAGCATCTGTTCATCCTTGCATACAACAAAGATGTCAAATCGTTTAACTATTTATGTGAAGCAATTTCTCGCTTAGTATATTGCAATGTTGTGATATGTAATACTGGTCATTATGGTGGTTCAATTTGTTTTTCTCTGAAAGATAAAGAATGGAAGCGATACAGTTATAGACATGAAGGGGCAAATCTCTTTACATCCCAAGTAGTGAGGCTTCCTGTTCGCGATTTTTTTGAAGCTCAGAAAATAGATAGTGTGGCACATGAAACGGGATTCAAGAACCAACCGCCAGGATACCAATGGCTATATAATAACAATGATAATAAAAAAGAATAATTTATGAATTACAGATTACAAGATTTAATAAAGCTCATCATACCAGGATTGTATGTTGTGGCTTTTGTTGTAGGATGGCAACTTCTGTTCTCAAACAACACTACAAACATTTCCAAGATTAAAGATTATACAAGTATTATAGTGCTGCTTATTCCTTTTGTGGGATTCATTGTAGGTTACTTTGTGGAGTGTGCTATGTCTGCTTTAGAGCACTTGTTTTATTTATTAGGTGGCAGACGTCCCTCAAAAACAATACTTAGTAAAGGTTTGTGGAGCCTTTATGTTCTTAATTCAGTGAATAAAATTTGTTCAAAACATCGCATTTCTGGAACAATATCAAATGCTAAAGCAAACGAAATCCTTCAAATTGCCAAACAGAATATTGATCGTGAGAAAGTAGAGGTCTTCAGACTCAATTCTATGTTAGCAAGAAACATTTTTGGTAGTCAGCTCTTTCTAACGATACTATATGGCTTTGCATCAGACTATTTCTATAAGGATGACTACTTTTATATTTCGTTGGCTGTTTCTTTGCTTTTCTTCCTTTATTGGTTTCACCATTCTCATATCTATGTAAAATATGTGCTAGCAGAATATGAAAAGACCCTGAACTAATTATCATGTTGTACTTTTATTTACTGCAAAGGCATTCTGTTATTGCGGTAAATAAATCGAGAGTTAGATCTTGATTTCTGTGTAAAGTGGTACTTGCTTATTGAATTCGCATCGCGTTATAGAAAGTTAAATGTGTTAAATTTTTATCCTTTTTTGTCCTCTATAGAATCCCCGCAATCACTTTTCTACCGTTTAATACGCAATTCTTTGTGATTTAGTAACTTGCAAATACGGCCAGTGAATGCTCTTTGCCGTCGCCAAAGAATTGTAGTAACGGTAGCATGAAAGTTTCGTATTGTGGAATCATAAGCGATTTTAAATAACATTGACAAAGGTATGGATTTTTTTTGTATGTCAGATGATTTCTGAAAGTTTTTTGATGCAATGATGGCAAAATATACCACAAAAAACCGATAAACAAGAGAAGATATCACCATGATTCCACAATGCCACGAATACAAAGATGATGCTGATTATGATGCTCTTCCATGATGCCGGATACCGTTGTCTCAAGCATTTCTATCTTGAAAAGATGTGTTACTTTGTCTAAAAAAATGAGACAGAATAACAGAAAAAACATCTGTCTCCCTTTGTTACTTTGTCTAAAAGAATGAGACAGAGTAACAGAAAAACATCTGTCTCCCTTTGTTACTTTGTCTAAAAGAATGAGACAGAGTAACAGAAAAACATCTGTCTTCCTTTGTTACTTTGTCTAAAAAATGAGACAGAGTAACAGAAGAACATAGGTTTATTTTGTCACTTTATCTAAAGTCATGCGTGATGATTCTTTGACAAAACGCCTGTGGCAAAAACTCGTCAACGAGCGTGAAGCGGTGGGCCGAAGAGGCCGAGAAAACGGGGGCGGCAAGGCGAAAACGGTCGGCCGACCATGCGAGAGGCCACACTCGCGTGCCCAAATAGCTGCAATGACAACGCGAAAGGGCCCGGACGGGCTTCTCGAAGAGGCTCTTTGAGAAGGTCGTTCGGGCCCTTTCGCATTGTTGCCGGCGTGACTCGGGATGTCAAGAAAAGTCAAGTCGCTGAATGACAGACGATTAGTCGCTTCACTGAAATTCGCGTGTGTGC
>ERZ791765.1141-NODE-1141-length-18591-cov-31.126996_pt1 | contig 18591 bp, 9 predicted proteins | sample MGYA00509949_ERZ791765 | MGnify/ENA primary metagenome ERZ791765 (study PRJEB30046, sample SAMN00791980) | human gut metagenome | study: EMG produced TPA metagenomics assembly of the A metagenome-wide association study of gut microbiota in type 2...
CAGCCTAATCAGGTACCCTTAATAAACCACGTCCAACAATCGGGGCGCAGTTCAGGTATTCCAGTCAGGACCTTTTCGTGTTCTTGGCTCCCCTCTCTGAGAGGGAGCCAGAGTAAGGTGACGGCCTACTTCATCTTGCGCAGTCGAGGTTCGGCGGATTCCTTGGCACCAGTGATGCGGTACACGTCGAACACGCCATCAATCTTGCGCACGGCTGCCAGCAACGAGTTGAGATGCTGCGGATCGGCCATTTCGAAGCTGAACTGGCTGGTGGCCACGCGATCGGAACCGGTGGCGATCGTACCGGAAATGATGTTCACGCCATGGTCGGAAAGCACACGTGTCACGTCCGAAAGCAGGTTTCGTCGATCCAGCGCCTCGACCTGAATCTTGACCATGAACAGGCCCTTAGTGCTGGTCCATTCGACTTCGACCACACGCTCAGGCTGCTTGTTTTTCAGATCGATCATGTTCTGGCAGTCGGTGCGGTGCACGGATACGCCCTGATTACGGGTGATGAAGCCGATGATATTGTCACCGGGCACCGGCATGCAGCAACGGGCCAGCTTGATCCACACATCGCCCACGCCCTTGACGGACACGCCGGTGGAGCTGCTGGAGGCCTTGCGTTCCATGGGCTTCAGCGGCAGGACTTCCTGCTCGACTTCCTCATCGACCTCGTCGGCACCCGCATCCTTGACCAGATGCGAGATGACGTTCTGCGTGGAGACCTGTCCGTCACCAATGGCGGCGAACACGGCGTCCGCGTTCGGGAAGTTAAGGTCGTCGGCCACACCCACCAGTGCTTCGGGCGTAAGCAATGTGTTGACCGGCAGATTGCGCTTGCGCATCGCGCGGGTCAGCTCGTCGCGGCCCTCCTCGATGGCTTCAGTACGACGCTCCTTGGAGAACCACTGACGAATCTTGTTGCGGGCCTTCGGGCTCTTGACGAAGCTCAGCCAATCGCGTGACGGGCCGGCTGTATCGGATTTGGACGTCAGAATTTCGACGGTATCGCCATTATCGAGCGTGGTGTCGAGCGGCACCAAACGACCGTTGACGCGCGCGCCCATCGTACGGTGGCCCACTTCGGTGTGCACGGCGTACGCGAAGTCGACCGGCGTGGCGTGAGCGGGCAGGGATACGATTTTGCCTTTCGGCGTGAACACGTAGACTTCGGACGAGCCAAGGTCTTCCTTGAGCGAGCCCAAGAATTCGTTGGAATCAGGGGTTTCGCTGGTCCAGTCGGCGAGCTGCTGAATCCATTTGAGGTTATCGACCTCGGAAAGCTCCTGATTGTTTTCATCACGCTTTCGATCGGACTTGTCCGGCGAGCTCAGGGCGCGGCCGGCCTGGCCGTTTTCCTTGTATTTCCAGTGCGCGGCGATGCCGAATTCGGCGCGGCGGTGCATGTCCCAAGTGCGAATCTGGATTTCGACCGGCTTGCCACCGGGGCCCACCACCGTGGTGTGCAGCGACTGGTACATGTTGAGCTTCGGCATGGCGATGTAGTCCTTGAATCGGCCGGGAACCGGGTTCCACCGCGCATGCACGGCACCAAGCGCCGCATAGCAGTCCTGAATGGTGTCGACGATGATGCGCACACCGACCAAATCGTAGATGTTCGCGAAATCATGGCCGCGCACGATCATCTTCTGGTAGATGGAGAAGTAATCCTTCGGGCGTCCGGTGACGTATGCCTTGATGTTCTGCTCGTCGAGATCCTCGTTGATCTCCGCCAGAATCTGCTTCAGGTACACATCGCGCTGGCCGGCTCGGCGAGCCACCAGCACCACGATCTCGTTGTAGATCTTCGGGTAGAGCACCTTGAAGCTCAGTTCCTCGAGCTCCGTCTTGATGGCGTTCATACCGAGTCGGTTGGCCAAAGGTGCGTACACGTCAAGGGTTTCACGCGCCTTCTTCTGGGCGGACGTGGTCTTCACATAGCGCCAGGTGCGAGCGTTGTGTACGCGGTCGGCGAGCTTGACCACCAAGGTACGCACGTCGCGGCTCATGGCCACCACGAGTTTGCGAATGGTTTCGGCTTGGGCGGAATCACCCACTTCAAGCTGACTCAGCTTGGTAACGCCATCGACCAGACCGGCCACGGTGTCGCCGAATTCGGCGCGGCATTGATCCAACGTATAGTCGGTGTCTTCCACCGTGTCGTGCAACAGGCCGGCTGCCACCACGATCGGGCCCATGCCCAGATCCGCGAGAATCTGGGAAACGGCCAGCGGGTGGATGATGTACGGCTCGCCAGACTTGCGGCGCTGGGCGGAGTGCTGGATGACGGCACGCCGGTAGGCACGGTCAAGAATGGACAAATCCTCATCGGGGTGATGGGACTTGCACACCTTCTTGATTGGATCCAGCGGATTGAGCGGATCGGCACTGATCTCACAACCCAACTTACGGGCGGCGTACTGCTCGCCATCAATCTCTGCCATGCCAGTCACCTCCCTCGTCATGAAGTTCATTGTAGCCGCGAACCGGAGCCTTGTGCATTCACCTGTTCGCCATCATTGGTTCCACAACCGTTGTTGCCGTCATCACCTTAGTCATTCAACCGGCCTAATCCGGTCAGGACGCCACTCCCGTCGAACCGAACCCGCGTTCGGCGCGATCGGATCCGGGCAGTGTCTCGGCCGGGATGAACCGAGCCTCAACATACCGCTGAATCACCAATTGAGCGATGCGATCGCCCGGATGGAAGACGGCGGTGTGCTTCGGATCGAGGTTGATCAGAGGCACCTTGATCTCGCCACGGTAGCCGGCATCAACGGTGCCAGGCGCGTTGAGCACGGTGACGCCCTGCTTGGCGGCCAGCCCGGAACGCGGATGCACCAACGCCACGTAGCCCGCAGGTAGGGCGATGGCCACGCCGGTGGGAACCAGTGCCCGTTCAAAAGGCTTCAGCGTCACATCGACGGTGGTGATGAGGTCGGCACCGGCATCGCCCGCGTGGGCATAGTGCAGCTGGGCCGGATGTTCGGGGTCGAGGCTCTTGACCAGGACCTCGGTGGATTCGGGCTCGTTGTAGGTCTCGTCGAACGCCATCAGGCGGCGCACTCCTCACACACCGGCTGGCCATCCTCGTCCGTGTAGGCGAGCTGGCTGCGATGCTTGACCAGGAAGCACTGCGAGCAGATGAACTCGTCACCCTGCATGGGGATGACGGTCACCGAGGAATCCTCGTTGCTCAAATCGGCGCCCGGCAGTTCGTAGTCTTCGGCGATGGCGTTCTCATCGTCGTCGATGTCGCTCGAGGCGTTCTGCGAGGACTTCCCCAGCGCCTGCAGCGATTCCTCGTCCTCATCCTTGTTGCGGGGGGAATCATAATCCTGAGCCATCATGGTCCTTTCGTCGTCTTTGGTTCGTAAGTCGATATATATAGCACGGTCAGCGCCGTACTCGCCCATAGGATACACGATTTGAAATACTCGTAAAGTTCGACACGTGGGGCATACTTAAAAGAAGTAATGTCTTTGCGACGGAAAGTGGTGCGAATATGCCAGATGATCGGCTTGAAAAAGCCCGTTTCGTGCGCGTGAGCAAGACGGGGGACCTCGTATTCTCCCTTGGCGGCAGGGAAATGGCTGTGAGCGTGGACGACACGCTCGAACGGGCGATTCTTGAGGCCAAGCAGGTCAGAAGCGAGATGCGACAGGCTCCCCAGCCGCATCAGCAGTCCACTTTGCCGATTTCCCAGATACAGTCGCTGATTCGCGCCGGTGCCGATCCGGCCCGTGTCGCGGAGAAATATCATCTGAGCGAAATGCTGGTACGTCGTTTCTCCATGGCTGTGGAGACCGAGAAACAGTATGCCATCGAACAGTTCCTTGCCGTGGCGGCACCCAAAGACAGCAGGGTGCGCACCATCAGCGAACTGGTGGAACGCACGCTGGCCTCTGCGGGAATCGGCATGGAATCAGTGACCTGGAAATCCACCCGACGTGGACTTGAGCCTTGGCGCATCGTGGCGATATTCACTTCCGCGGGCCGTGAGATCCATGCCGAATGGACGTGGAATATGCACGACAATTCCGTGATGAGCCTGAACAATGCCGCTCGAAAACTGCTCGGCGAACAGAATCCGGAATCAGCCACGGATTCCAAACTCAAGCCGACGATTCCCGAACTGCCCGGCGACTCCGTACGCTCCGCGCGTATCGAGCGCGCCGTGTCTGCTTGGGCGGCTCCTACGCCTTCGATTCCGGCCGCACGGCCTGCCGCAATCCGGCCCTCTGTCACTTCCACAGGTTCCATGCCCCCAGTGGATCTATCCACGTCCATCTCACCGGCCACGACCCAGGCTCATGGCACTACGGCCCCCAGTCCGGTCTCTTCGCAGACCGCCGGATCTGTTTCGCCATCTGCCGCAGGATTACAGCAATCGCCTGCCACGGCACCAGAGCAGGGCTCTGACAATGTTTCGGACAAGACCATACGGAGTGGCCCCAATGCACAGCTAGTAGCCACCGAGCAGGAGCGGGCGGCCGAATCCGCCGCCACCGAACATGAGGCACCAGCCAAACCGGCCAAGCGTAAATCAGGACGTTCGGCCGTACCAAGCTGGGACGAGATTCTGTTCGGAGACTGAATTTCCGAATCAGGCCATATCGATCAGGCAGGGAATATCCATTTCCAATGCTGTTTGGGAGCCATGCACGCTCGGCAGGTGGGTGGCCTTGTCTCCTTGCGTACGCGAATCGACGAGGGTCACGGCTCCCGCTGCCTGCACGACCACATCGCCGAGCATTGGCCGGACTCGCTCGCAGACCGGTCCAAACAATCCGTCCGCGATGGCCTCATCCTTGGTCCGCACCAAGGCTCGGTCTTGCAGACAATCGCGCCACCGGCAAGCTATATCCTCAGGTCGTTCATCCGGCTCGGCATACAGCATCAGCGAGCGCGGCTCCCCCCCGACCAGTGACACGCCTCGGGTGAGCTGCGGTTCAACGGCGATGTCAATCCGCTGGTCCATGTCGGTTTGCACCATGCCGTGGTCGGCTACGATGACGATCAGCGTGCCTTTGGGTGCGCTGCGTTTCAGGAGCGCGAGCTGGGCGTCGATATGTTCGAATGCGGCCACCCAGTGTTCGGAATCCCACCCGTAATTGTGGCCGACTTTGTCGGCGTCACGGATGTACAGGTAGGTCAGGCCGGGGGTGCGGGAGGCGCGTGCGGCGGCCAGCACACGATCGCGTGGGGTGACGTTGCCTTGATAGTCGGTGCCTCGCAATGCGGCTTCGGTCAATGGCGATTTGGAGAACTTGGGCAACCCCGAGCTCGTGACGCGCACCTCTTGAGCCGCAAGTTTCTCGAACACCGTCTCCTCGCGCTGCAGGTCGAGCGGATCGACCATGGGCGGCACAGGAATGTGCGGATTGGCTGGTTTGGGTGCCAGCGCGTCTTTGAACTGGATGAGTTGGATGAGCTTATGGCTGGCGGGTTCGAGCTGCGTATAGCCCGCCATTGCGGTCAGTCCCGGGCAGGTTCCGGTACCGAATGCGGCCATGGCCGCCACAGTGGTGCTTGGAGCGCAGGTAGCGATGGGACGCTGATTGGCGCTTTCGTTCATCAGCGAACGCAGATAGGGCGCGTGGCCGAGGCGCATGGCGAGGTTCCAGTAGCCCAGGCCGTCCACGAGCACCACGATGGCCGATTCGGCATCGGGCAGCCCCAACGCGCGCTGGCATGCCTTGGGATCGGCGTGGACCTTGGTGGGGGCCGGATGTCCGATGGCGGCGGACAAGGCGGGCAGCACGGCGGACAGGTGCAGTGCTCCCCCACGCCGATCGGCCGGGGCGTCATCCCCATAGCCCACTGTGGGCACCAGCCGCAGCAACTCGTCCATATCCGGCGTCTCAACACTCATAGTTGCCCATTCAAGTAGCACCCCTCCCCTTGGCTCAGTGCGCAGAGAACGGTTCTCAATAACAACTGTGCGCTCCAACGCACATAATCAAACAAACGCACATCGACTGAAACACTGGAATCACGCCGTTTTATCGGCAAACATGTGCGATTGGCGCACCGAAACCAGCGCACAGTTGTTATCGAGAACCGTTCTCTGCGCACTGTTTCGCGCCCTCCCGCTAATATGGGGGCGTTCGAAAGGGAGTTTCATGGCATCACACCGCAAACCGTCCGCGCAAACCTATGATCCGCGCACGGTCAAGGAGCATATCGTCGAGACGCCGCTGAACGAGGAGATGAGCAAGTCCTTCCTCGAATATGCGTATTCGGTGATCTACGCGCGAGCCCTGCCCGATGCGCGCGACGGCCTGAAGCCGGTGCAGCGCCGCATCGTCTACCAGATGGGCGAGATGAACCTGACCCCCGACCGCCCGTACATGAAGTCCGCCCGCGTGGTGGGCGAGGTGATGGGCAAGCTCCACCCGCACGGTGATTCCGCGATCTACGAGGCCATGGTGCGTTTGGCACAGCCGTTCGCGATGCGTCTGCCGCTGGTAGACGGCCACGGCAACTTCGGCTCGCTGGATGACGGCCCTGCGGCCTCCCGTTACACCGAGGCCAGGCTTGGCCCAGCCGCTCTCGGCATGAACGCGGATATCGATGAGGACACCGTCGACTTCACGCCGAACTATGACAACAAGCTCAAGGAACCGACCGTGCTGCCGGCCGCCATCCCGAATCTGCTGGTCAACGGCGGCTCGGGCATCGCCGTGGGCATGGCCACGAACCTGGCCACCCACAATCTGGGCGAGGTGGTAAACGCCGCCAAGTTCCTCATGGCGCATTCGGACGCCACCCTGGAACAGCTGATGCGCTACGTGCCCGGCCCCGACTGGCCCACCGGCGGCACGATCATCGGCCGCGACGGAATCCGTGAGGCCTATGCCACTGGCCGTGGTACGCTCACCACGCGCGCCGCCACGCATATCGAGCATGTCACGGCCCGCAAGCAGGCCATCGTGGTCACCGAGCTGCCGTACATGGTGGGCCCGGAGAAGGTAATCGAACGTATTTCCGACGGTGTGAAGAACCGCAAGCTGGAGGGGATTTCCGGCGCGTTCGATCTGACCGATCGTCATAACGGCACGCGTATCGTCATCGAGATCAAGACTGGTTTCGACCCGCATGCGGTTCTGGTGCAGTTGTTCAAGCACACACCGTTGCAAGACAACTTCGCCATGAACAACGTGGCGTTGGTGGAGGGCCGCCCGCACACGATGGGTCTGAAGGAGATGCTTCAGGTGTGGGTGGACCACCGCCGTGTGGTGATTCGCCGCCGCAGTGAATATCGCAAGAAGAAGGCGCTGGAGCGCCTGCACCTGGTCGAGGGCCTGCTGCTGGCCATGTTGGACATCGACGAGGTGATTCAGGTAATCCGCACCTCGGATGATGCGGATGCCGCGAAGAGCCGTTTGATGGTCGTTTTCGATTTGGACGAGGTCCAGGCTCAGTACATCCTCGACCTGCGTCTGCGCCGACTGACCAAGATGAACCGTATCGAGCTTGAGGCCGAACGCGATGATCTGAAGAAGCGTATCGAGGAGCTGACCCGGATCCTGGCCTCCGCCGAGGCGCTCGACCAGGTGGTCACCGACGAGATGGACGAAGCGGTCGCCAAGTGGGGCTCGCCGCGCCGTACCGTGCTGCTGGATGCCGACCCGGATGGCACGTTGACGCCGGTCGTGGCGCAGGGTGCCGGGGCTTCGGGCGTGTCCAAGTCCGCGCTCGAAGCGGTGAAGGCCGCCACTACGATCTCCTCCGCCGAAGCCGATGTGGCCGCAGCCGCAGCTGCGGCCAAGAAGACCGGCGAACAGTCCACGCTGACCGGAGCCTTGAAGATCGAGGACGAGCCGTGCGTGGTGATGATGAGCGCTACCGGTTTGATTGCCCGTACCACGCCAAGCGCGATGGACGTGTTCAATGCACGATCCACTTCCGATGAGCGTTTGAGAGACGATCAGATCACCACAATCTTCGAGACTTCCACGCGCGCTACGTATGGGCTGGTCACGTCGGCCGGCCGCCTGGTGCTCGCGCATGTGGTTGATTTGCCTGCCTTGCCCGCTACCGCCACATTGTCGCTGAAGGGAGGAGTTCAGGCCGACGAACTGATCGGCATGACCGAATCCACCGATCCGATTCGCGGTGAGCGTGTGATTACGGCGATTGCCATGGAGCAGCCGACGTCCGGCAAGACCAGTGCCAAGGACGAGAGCGAGGATGGCGGGGCCGCCGAGGCCAAGCCGTTGCCGTCGCTGGCTATCGGTACCCGTAACGGTGTCATCAAGCGTTGGAATCGTGAGGCACCCACCACCATGGATTCTTGGCCCGTCATTGATCTGAAAGATGGCGACGAAGTGGTATTCGCCGCCGTGGCCGAGGATGACGACCGTCTGGTGTTCATCTCCTCCGATTCCTCGCTACTGACCTTTGAGGCGAAGAACGTGCGCCCGCAGGGTCGTACTGCGGGCGGTATGGCCGGCATCAAGCTGGCCGAGGGCGCCCGTGTGGCGGCCTTCAACGTGGTTCCCGCCGGCAAGGTGGCATGGACCTATGAAGAGGGCGAGAACGGCTTGACTTCCGGATCCGGTGCAGTGGTGCTCACCGTGGCCGGCGATTCCGATGCACTGCCCGGCACCGAAAACGGCGCGGCGAAGGTCACTCCGCTGGAAATGTACCCCACCAAGGGTCGCGCTACCGGCGGCGTGCGTTCCCAGCGATTCCTGAAGGACCAGAACACGCTGATTCTTGCCTGGGTGGGCCTCTACCCGTTGCACGCCTCTACATCCGCAGGCTCTCCGGTCGAGCTTCCCAAGCCCGATATGCGCCGAGACGGTTCCGGAGTAGACCTCGCCTCCCCCATCGCCTTCATTGCGTAACCTCAATTAAGCTCCCTCTGATGGGCCGAGCCGTAAAGCAAACACCCCAGTGGGGTGTTTGTAGGCGAGGAGCGAACGATAGTGAGCCAAACAATAGAGAAGAGACCCTAAACCCGGCCTACACTAAGCATTAAGGAGGTGGCGATGAGACTACTGGTTGCCGTATCCAATGAACCGTTGGCCCACGCCATTCATGGTGCCCTGCTTGCCGGTCGTCATGAGGTGTCTTTGGCAAGCACCGGTAGTATCGCGCTCGCCGCTGTCGCCAAGGAGTCATTTGACGCAGTGATTCTTGATGAATCCCTGCTCGGCATTTCCACCGAGCAGCTCATCGAATCCCTACGCAATGCCCGTGCCTCCGTCAAGATTCTGCTGCTGACTTCGACGCCACTCAGCAAAACCATTGGTGAAGGCAGCCGCTGGCGAGCGCTGCCTGACGAGTACGCCCCTATCGAAGAGACGCCCTACAGCTCCTTCAGCGCGAATTCACGCGCAAACAACTCAGATGCCGAAGCCGAACAACGCTCGGACAATGCTGCCTCTAGCGCACAAGCTAACGTACGACGCCCAGATGCCGCGCTGAGCAAACCATTCTCCGATGGCGAACTGCTCTCATACGTCGGCTCGCTTGCCACCGACTCCCCCGCCATGATCATTCGTGGCAATCTCACGTTGGACACCACGAATCACAAGGCCTACTACGCATCCACTCACAGCGCAATCTCACTGTCCCGTCTGGAATACAGTTTGCTTGAAGCGCTGGTCAAGGCTGATGGCCAGTTCGTCAACACCAGCGAGTTGGTCAAACTTATCGGCGGCCCATTCTTCGAGCAACAGGGCTTACTCAAGAACGCCCTCTACACACTGGATAAGAAGCTCACCCGCGCCGGCCTCATCATGACCCAACGAGGCTCCAACTACCGCATTCGATAGCTGGGCTCAATCAGTACAGCCGCATGCCTTGGGGAACGGGGGTGAAGCCGGACTGGTGGAGGATGCGGGCGAAGGGGTGACGGGCGTTGAGGGGTTCGCCATTGATGTCGCTGAATGTCACGGAGCCGGTGCCATTGCGTTTGAGGGCGTAGGCCAGTTCTGTGGCGGCCTTGCGCATTTGTTCGTCGGAATCATTGACAGCGGCTTCATGGCCGACCGATTGATCGAACGCTGTCAGGTGCTTGGCTTTGGCGGCCGCGTATAGTAGCGCGCCTTGCGCATTGAGCACGACCGTGGCTCCGATACGGCGTGCCGGTTTACCCGCACCGGCAGGCGCGTCCGGCCACGCGATGGCGGAGCCACTGAGATTTGCGGGGTCGAGCACACTCAATGCCACCACGGACTGGCCACGATGCTCTGACGGATGACGCAACGCATCCACGGTGTCGCGCTCGGCAAATTGGGCCGCGCCGAAACCACGGACGAACATGCCTCGTACCAGTCGACCATGCTCCTCCATGCGATTCAATACCGGATACAACGCTGAGTAGCCACCCGGGATATTTTCCTTGTCAATCACCGGCTGCGCGATGACGCCATACCTGTCCAGCAACGTCTCGACCAGTGCGAGTGCCCGTTCGGTCTGGTCGGTGTCTTCGGCTTCAGCTTGCCCGATTACGGCGGACCACAAACCTCCTAACGTCATATCCGTAGTGGCTCGGCGAATCGGAGCGACACGCCCACGACGACGTGATGTAGTGGATTTACGCGGGCTTGCTGCGCCTGCGGTTAATGCACGCACCGGCGCGAAGCTGGAATTGGTGACCTTACCTTGCCAGACCAAGCTCCACAAGGCATCCTTGAACTGCTGTTCGCTCCACTCTTGCGGAATGATTTCGCCGGTGTTTGGATTGATGTCCGGCTCCGCGGTCTCATTCCACGCACGTTTGGCGGCATCCATCAGTTGACGGGCATGGAACGCTCCCCCTGAGTCCAGTGCGGTCAGAATCGCTTCCGGCATGGTGGCGTCTGAGGCGTTCGATGTCGTACCATGTTCCACACCGCTGAACAATATTGAATCCGCCGGATAGAAAGCAACCTCACCGGGGTCCATCGCACTGGTTCCCCCGGTTTTTGAGCCGACCCAGACCACATCGCCGCTGGTCAGCAACTCATCCAGCAATGCAGGTTGGTAGTCTCGTACTCGTGCGGGGAATACTGCCGACTCCCAGAGTGCAGTGGGCAGTGATATGCCCTCCAGCTGCTCGATAACGCGCATGAGCCCGTCAGCACCTTCATATCGTTCGCCGCCGACCGGCCCGATACCTTGTCGGTCGATAAGAAACATCTGGAACGCCTCTGATTCTACTGGCTTGACTGCTTTACGCGCCTTGGCCAATGAGCGAGACCGAATACGGCGGAATACGTCCTTATGGAGCCACTGTTGGCCTTGCTCGTCATCATCTACAAAGTGGCCTTGCAGCAACTCGCCTTTGGCAGCCAGCACATCCAGAGTGTGCACGGCATCCGTAGCATCGAGGTGTAGATCGGCTATGAGCTGATCGGCGGTGAAAGGACCATGGGTTTTGGCGTAACGGGTCACGCGACCAGTCACATCATCGTCGGCAAGCTCATTCCAGAAAGTGTGCTCCCCCAGTTCCTGTTCGACTTCGCGAATCACGTCCGGGTTGAGCACTTGTGCCATATCGGTGGTGCCGAGCAAGCGTTCGAGCACGTGCGGATCGAGAGACAGCAGTTGCGCGCTACGCTCGGCCTGAGGTTGGTCATACTGGTACATCACCACGCCGACGAAGCCAAAGAGAATGTTCTCGGCGAAAGGCGATGGCGACTCGGTTTCCACGTCCTTCACGGTAATGGTGCCGGCTTGCAATCCGGTCATCACCTCGTTCAGGGCGGGCATGTCGTATACGTCTTGCAAACATTCGCGCGCGGTTTCCAGCAGCAGCGGAAAGTTCTTGGCCATACGTGCGGATTGCAGGAGCTGTGCGGCGCGCAGTCGCTGCTGCCATAGGGGCACGCGACGGCCCGGGTCGGATCGCGGCATGAACAGTGATCGGGCGGCGCATTCGCGGAATCGTGCGGCAAATAGCACGGACTCGCCCACTTGACGCTCTACATCTGCTTTGAGGTCTTCTGGGTCGAAAAGGAACAGGTCTTGAGCAGGAATATGTCCGTCACCGTCCGGTAGCTGAATGACGATACCGTCATCGGCGGCATATACCTGCCCGTCGAAACCGTAGCGTTGGCGCAGTCTGCGGCTGATGGCCATGGACCACGGTTCGTGAACGCGGCGGCCGAAGGGGCTTAACAGCACGATGCGCCATCCGCCGTCTTCATCGCGTGTGCGCTCCACGATAAGGGTTTGGTCGCTGGGGACTGCACCAGTGGCGGCTTGTTGCTCGGAGAGTAGGCGGGCCAAGTTGGTGATGGCGTTGGCATCTAGGCCATCGTGGTGGAGACGGGTGAGGATTGTTGGGATGAAGGTTGGGACAGCTGGACCTTCTGCGGCAGACCTCCCCTCAGTCCGCTTCACGTCTAATCCGGCGGCGATTTCTCGGGTGAAGCGGGCTATGGTACGGCTGAAACCGTAGTCATGGCCAGCGCCTTCACCGTGCCAGAACGGCAGGCGGGCGGTGCGGCCCGGAGCCGGAGTCACGACCACACGATCACGGGTGATTTCCTGAATCTGCCATGTGGAGGTGCCGAGCGTAATGACATCGCCCACGCGCGATTCGTAGACCATCTCCTCATCCAACTCGCCGACGCGACGCTGGCCTTTGCCGGCGTCCGCCTCAGGCAGGACCACGGTGTACAGCCCTCGATCGGGAATCGTACCGCCAGAGGTAACGGCCACTTTCTGCGAACCGGGACGGGCGGAAATCAGGCCATTATCCCGATTCCATACCAGTCGCGGCCGGAAGGCCGAGAATTCCTCGCTGTTGTATTCGCCGGACATCATGCCGATTACCGCATCGAACATGTCACGTGGCAGTTCGGCAAACGGCGCAGCACGACGCACTGTGGCATACCAGTCATCAGCGTTCAAATCGTGCATCGCGGCAGCGGCCACGGTCTGCTGGGCAAGAATATCGAGCGGATTGCGCGGCACGGCCAATGGTTCTATATCGCCGGCAATCATGGCTTCCAGACTTGCGGCCCCAGTGACAATCTGCTGACGGGTGAGCGGGTAGAACAATGCGTGAGAGACGCCACCGACCTGATGATCGGCACGGCCTACACGCTGCAATCCGGAGGAGACCGACAACGGCGTATCGACTTGAATCACCAAGTCGACCGAGCCCATATCAATGCCGAGCTCCAAACTGGAGGTGGCCACCACGCAACGCAATTCACCACGTTTAAGCCGTTCCTCAATCATTTTGCGACGGTCTTTGGAAACCGACCCATGATGAGCCATGGCGATGACATCATCGCCCTCATGTGAGCCGACAAGCATGGTGGTGGAGCCGACCACAGCATCGTAATGCGTGGAGAACCCTTCGCGGCCTTCCGGAGAGCCCAGATCCCGCACAGTGTCGGGATTGGTGCCATGCCGGGTCTGCGCATACAGATCGTTCAAGCGCGCAGTGAGTTTCTCAGCCACACCACGCGAATTAACGAACACCAATGTAGTGCGGTGCGCGAGAATCTCATCCAAAATACTGCGTTCCACCACGGGCCAAATGGAACCGGAGGTACGGTCGCCCGCCGCTCCAACCAACGCGGAGGAATCGAACGCATCACTCGCATCAGAATCGTCCCCAGAAGTGGAAGAAACATCTCTATCATCCACCGGCACAATGCCCCTGCGTTCAGCAAGTCGCTGCATGGCCGGCGTGACACCACTGATATGCGGAGCGGACCGTTCAGCATCCACGCCACCGACACGCTGCTTGGCATTCACGGACTGCAAATCACGCATGTTTTCCAACGGCTCAATCATGCGCAAATCCATTGCAGGCCGCCCACCGGGATTCACGATGGTAACCGGTTGCCCGCCGCCCAGGAATCGCGCCGCCTTTTCAGGCGGATTCACCGTAGCGGATAGACCAATGCGCTGCATATGACGATCGCCACGGCCAGCATCGACGGCGGCATCACCGCCCTCATCAGCATCTGCATCGATTGCATCTCGCTTGCGCGATTCTGTGACAAGGTTCTCCAGCCGTTCCAGACTTACCGCCAAATGTGCGCCGCGCTTGGTGCCCGCCACTGCATGAATCTCATCGACGATCACCGTATCGACAGTGCCGAGAATCCGCCCTGCCTTCGAAGTGAGCAACAAATACAACGATTCTGGCGTGGTAACGAGGATATCCGGTGGATGGGAGGCTATGCGTCGCCGCTCCTGTGCGGTGGTGTCGCCTGAACGAGTGGCGACCGCGATCTTCGGCACGGGCAGCCCTTGCGCCTCGCATTGTGCAGCAATGCCCTCCAAAGGCTGTTCTAGGTTCTTGGCCACATCGGCCGCGAGCGCCTTTAACGGCGAGATATACAGCACACGCACACCGGCACGCCGCGTGCGTGGCACGGTCATCAATCGGTCGATGGCTGAGAGAAACGCGGCCAATGTTTTACCGGAACCGGTAGGGGCGATGACCAAGACATTGCGACCGGAATGGATTGCCGGCCATGCCTGAGCCTGTGCCTCGGTCGGCTGACCGAAGGCATGCTCGAACCACATCTTGGTGGGTTCGGAAAACAGGCTCAGGCTTTCGTACATATGTACGATTATAGGTCAGCTGAAGTAGGCGATGACTTCTTCGGCGGTACCGTAGGCACTTTGGGCACCAAGCTTGGTGGCCGCATAGGCGGAGACGTAGGAGCCGATTTGCGCGGATTGCAGCAGCGTATGACCGGCGGCCAAGCCAGCCAGCACGGTCCCCATGAACGAGTCGCCGCAACCGGTGGTGTCCACTGCATTGACTTGCGCGGCGGATACGCGATGCCAACGTCCGTTCTCGATCACCACCGATCCCGACGCACCAAGCGTCACTATCGCCCGGTCGAATCCGTAATCGGTGAATCGTTCGGCGACCTCATACCAGTCGAGTGATTCCACGTCATCATCCGGCAGGCCCAGCAGTTGAGCCACTTCATGCTGGTTGACCAGCAGAATATCCGTGGCTTCCACCAGTTCGTGAGGCAGCTCGTCCATAAATGGCGAGTCGTTGAGCAGCACGGTCACGCCAGCGTCATGCGCGGTCTGCGCGGCGGCGATAACGGTGGCAATCGGGCTCTCCAAACACAGTCCCAATACCGCGCATTCGGCGATGGTCGTGCGATGTGATTGCACATAGCCGGCACTTGCCTTGGCATTGGAACCCGGCGAATAGACGATGGTGTTCTCGCCCTCAGCGCTCACGGTGATTACCGTGGTGCCGCTGGGGCCTTCGACATGCAGGATATCGGCGGTGTCGACGCCGGCCTCATCCAGCTTGCTTAATAGGAAGTCCGCGTTGGAGTCCTCGCCCACCGCGCCCAGCAACTGGACATTGACACCGAGACGAGCGGCGGCAGACGCCTGATTCGCGCCCTTGCCGCCCGGCAGCACTTTCATGGCACCACCATTGACGGTTTCACCTGGCTTGGGTAGTCGTTTAGTGGTTACGGTGTAATCGGCGTTCATCGAGCCGACCACGATTACCGAGCCCGGCGCATCCTTCAGCGCTTCCAATCGTTCCCGTACGGGCTCGGGCATCTGTTCATGTTCTTCTTCACTTATCACCATGGGCTCCAAGCATAGTAGGCGTCGGGCCCAAATGCGCATATGATCAGCCGCGCAACTTGCGAAGACGCTCGTGCATGGCCACCATCAGCACCAAGAGCACCAGCAAATACCACGGGTAGAGACTGATTGTCGCATATTGCGCGATGATGCCGAACAGTGGCGGCATGAGCAGTGAGCCCACATAGGCGCAGGCCATCTGCACGCCGACGATGGCCTGCGATTTGTCTTCGCCGAAGTAGGCCGGCGTCGAGTGGATGACGCACGGATAAATCGGCGCGCACCCGAAGCCGATGACCACCAGCCCAACGACCACGCCAAGGTGGTGAGGCAATGGCACGAACATGGTGAGGATGCCGGCGAACACCAGCACTTGGCCGAGGCGAATCATGACCGGGTCCTTGAATCGCATGGTCAGGAAGCCGGAAAGCGCACGGCCCACGGTGATGCCTACGTAGAATAGGCTGGCCCAGCTGGCGGCGGTGATCTTGTCGATGCCGCTGTGCATCACCATATAGCTGGAGGCCCACAGGCCCGCCGTAGATTCGACGGCGCAGTAGCAGAAGAACATCACGAGGATTTCCTTGGCACCGCGAATGGCGAGCACGCCGGCCACGCCGAGCGGTTTGCGTTCGGCAACAGACACCCCTTCAGCAGTGCCAAATCTCTCGGCATTGCCGTCAGATGATGCGGTGTCATCGGTCGATTCGCCGACCGCAATTGCGCCACGTTTCTTCCACAGCGGCAGGCTCAGCACCAGGATGACGGTCAGCATCACCTGCAGAATCGCGATGTACCGATAGCCCCACGGCCAACCTTGGCCTTGAGAGAGCGCATAGCCCATGATGTAGGGGCCGACCGATGCGCCGACGCCCCACATGCAGTGCAGCCAGCTCATATGCCGGCTTTCGTAGTGAATGGCTACGTAGTTATTGAGCGCCGCATCCACTCCGCCCGCGCCAAGGCCGTATGGTATGGCGATGGCCAACAGCACCCAGTAATTCGAGGTAACGGAGAAACCGGCCAAGGCCGCCGCAGTCAACGCCACCGAAACGGCGGTGACCTTGCCTGCCCCGAATTTCAATGTCATTCGGTCCGAAAGCAGCGCCGAGACGATCGTGAACATGGAAATCACCGCGGAGATGCCGCCGGCCCACGCCACCGGCACGTTCAGATCCTGGCTCATGGTGGGCCATGCGGATCCGAGTAGCGAATCCGGCAATCCCAGACTGATAAACGCCACATAGATGACGGCAAGCAACAGACTGGCCATGTCCCATCTCCCATTCACAGTACGGCACCGGTTGTGATAACGATGTCATCAGTCTATCGAATAGCGCTTCAGCAACACGCAAACATCACAGTTTGGAGTCTTGCCCGCAGTACACCGGCGTGGAATCGGCTACGCCGCGCGGGTCAAAGCCGATGATGTCGTAGTTGTCCTTGAGATAATCGGCGGCGGTGCACTCGATGAAATCCTGATGATATACCGCAGCACCCTCTGACGAAATAGCTGTCCGCCAAAGACGGACTGAGGGGAGAGAAATACGAGTAGCCCGCTACCACCCGAGGCCTCTCCCCCAGTCAGCTTCGCTGACACCCCCTCATCAGAGGGAGCTTGAGATAGGACGGTCAGGTATCGATCTTGGAGCGGTCGAAATCGTCGGCGTTGTCGACGATGAACTGCTTGCGCGGCGGCACGTCGTCGCCCATCAGCAGGCTGAAGATCTCGGATGCCTGGGCGGCGTCCTCCATGCGGATGCGGCGCAGCATACGCGTGCGCGGGTCCATGGTGGTGTCCGCCAACTGGTCGGCGTCCATCTCGCCCAGACCCTTGTATCGCTGGATGTCGTCGTTGTATCCGATGCGCTTCTTGTCGAGGTCGGCCAGTTTGCCGGCCAGCTCGTCATCGGAATACGTGTAGATATATTCGCCCTTGTGCGAGCCTGTCAACGCGATGCGGTGCAGCGGCGGCACGGCGGCATACACGTAGCCGTGTTCGATAAGCGGCCGCATGTACCGGTAGAACAGCGTCAGCAGCAGGATACGGATATGAGCACCGTCCACATCAGCATCGGTCATCATGATGATCTTGTGATAGCGCGACTGTTCGATGTCGAAGCTCTGGCCGGAGCCGGCACCCACCACTTGGATGATGGCCGCGCACTCCTTGTTGGAGAGCATCTGCGTGATCGACGCCTTCTGCACGTTCAGAATCTTGCCTCGAATCGGCAGCAGTGCCTGGAAACCGGCGTTGCGGGCGGCCTTGGCGGTACCGAGTGCGGAATCACCCTCGACGATGAACAGTTCGGCCACGTCGTCATTGCCCGGCTGGCAGTCGGAGAGTTTGGCCGGCATCGAGGCGGATTCGAGCGCGTTCTTGCGGCGCGTGACCTCCTTGGCCTTGCGCGACTGGATGCGTGCGTGCATTTCGCCGACGATCTTCTCCAGCACGCGGCCGGATTGTTCCTTGTACCCGCGCTTGGAGCCGGTGATCATCTCGCCGAATTGCTTGTCGGTGAGCCGGGTGACGATCGGCTTGACCTGCGCGGTGCCAAGCACGTCCTTGGTCTGGCCTTGGAACTGAGGTTCGGCCACGCGTGCGGTGACCACGGCCACGAGTCCGGCTTGGATATCGTCGCGCTCCACCTTCATGGCGGAGTCCTTCATGTTCACCTTGAGCTTGCGGGCGTTGTCTTCCACCGCCTTGCGAATCTGCTTGGTGATGGCGTTCATGAAACCGTCCACGTGAGTACCGCCGCCGGGCGTCTCCACGATGTTCACGAAGCTCATGATTGTGGTGTCATAGCCGTTGACCCATCGCAGGGCGATATCCACGCCGCAGGTGCGTTCGATTTCCTGGGCGTGCAGTTCACCGCCCTTGCCCACGGCCTGGGTCTCCTCCTTATAGGTGCCCTCGCCTTGGATGCGCCAGATGTCGGAGATCGGCTCGCCTTTGGACAGGAAGTCGACGAAGTCCTTGACGCCGCCTGTGTGCAGGAATTCCACGACGCGCGGGTGCGCGGGCTGTTCGCCGAACGCGCCATC
>ERZ791765.1150-NODE-1150-length-18465-cov-10.597990_pt1 | contig 18465 bp, 15 predicted proteins | sample MGYA00509949_ERZ791765 | MGnify/ENA primary metagenome ERZ791765 (study PRJEB30046, sample SAMN00791980) | human gut metagenome | study: EMG produced TPA metagenomics assembly of the A metagenome-wide association study of gut microbiota in type 2...
CTCCGCCCTGCGAAAACAAAACCACAGTATCTCCTTCTCCAGCCAGCGATGCCAACCCCCCGGGACGAAAGACTCATATACACACCCCACCCCGTCCGCTGGCCGTACCGGCGGCGTCCTCACCTGCTTAACTAAATCTCAATTCATTACAGGGCATGCATGCTTTCCCGGTTCTCCCGGTACAGGCGGTCGAAAAGCGGGCGGATTTTCCGGTATAAGGCAGTAATTGCCAAATCGGGCTCCAGCAGTGTTTCGATTCTGATTACCTCTTTCAGCGACTCAAAATCACGGTAATGGCCTGCTCCGACGGCTGCCATCAGGGCGTCGCCGTAGGATGCCCCTGACGTCTCCTTTGCTATCGCAACCGGGATTCCCGTTATATCGGCAATCATCTGCATCCACAGGCGGTTCTTTGTACCTCCTCCGGCTGCCAGAATCCGCGCCGGATTAAGACCGTTTTCCCTGAATATGTCTATATGCTGCGAGACGGAAAATCCGATGCCTTCCAGTGCGGAACGATACAGATGCTGTTTCGTATGCCCCAGATTCAGCCCAAATATCATCCCCTTGGCTGAGGGATCGTTGATCGGCGTCCTCTCGCCCGCAAAATAGGGCAGTGTGATAAGTCCGCCGCATCCCGGCTCTATTTTATCCAGCCCTTCCATCATGAGACTGAAGGCATTTTCACCGGTTAATTTTTCTTTTTCCACACATTCCGGGAATAACTGATCCCGGTACCAGTTTTGCAGGGTGCCTCCATTATTCGTGCCGGCTGCTATACTGCAGGTCCCCGGCACCAGAAAATTATTGCCTCTGACGCGGTCATCCAATATAAGCCTGTCGGTACAGCAGTAAAAGAAGAGGGAGGAACCAAACTGAACCATCAGATCCCCTGGAGACAGAACGCCTGTGCTGACTGCCTCCGCTGCCGAGTCCCCGCTTCCCGTAATCACGGGCGTTCCCTCTTTAAGCCCCGTTTCTTCCGCTGCCCTGTGGGTCACTGTTCCCGCCGGTTCCGTCACGATCTGCCCTTTTGCAAGCTGTTCAGGCCGGCAGACAGGCTGGCACAGCTCCTCTATGATGCTCCCGTCCGGCCGGTAAAACGGCCGGAAGGAAGCCATGCCCAGAAAACGATCCACCACATAATTTCCGGTCAGCTTCGCCGCCAGATAAGAGGAACCGGTGAGAAATTTATAAGTCTGTTTATATACATCCGGTTCATGTTTCTTTATCCAGTAAATTTTTGCAGCCACATCTCCGGAACACATGGGACGGCCAAATAATTCCTTTGTTCTTTCCTCCCCGTAATAATCGGTAAGTTCCCTGATCTCCTCCATACATCTGGCATCAATCCCATATAATATTGCCTTGCGCAGCGGACGGCAGTCTTTGTCCACGGGCAGGCAGTCCGCTCCAAGGGCGCTGGCTCCCACGGCTCTTATCAGCTCCGGACTGATTCCGGCTTTTTTTATCAGGGAATTTGACAGAAAGCAGAAATCATGCCACCAAACTGCCTCCGCATCATGCTCATAGAATCCCGGGGCCGGATTTTCCATTCCGTGGGCGATTTCAGCCCTGGCCGCCACCTTCCCATGGCTGTCGGTAATCACGCCCTTGCCGGTATAGGTGCCAATATCAATCCCCATGAAATATATTTCATTTCCCATAATAGTCCTTTCCGCGTTATGACCGGGAGGAAGGTGCGGCAGCGCCAATATTTTTCCTGTATTCCTTCACGATATCCATTATTTCCTTTACCCGCTCTTTCTCCACATAATTACTGAATTTTCCATCCTTTTTGAACGCTGTTCCAATGCAGGCTCCATCACACTGCTCAAGTTTTTCCACGATGTTTTCCTTTGTGCAGCCGGTGTTACAGAATACCGGTGTCCCGCCGGATACCTTTTTCACGCGCTCCATCAGGCCGGAATCTGTCTCTGAGCCGGCGCTGCTGCCGGACACACAAAGCGCGTCGGGAAAGCAGTGGAAAATTATGGATTTTGTGATTTTCTCAAGGCTCCGCTCCGCCAGGTAAGTATCTGACTCAGGGTTTACCTTAAACAGCAGTTTGAGGTTTTTCAGTCCCAGCTCTTTTTTTCTTCTGAGTGTCGCCGGAATATTGGTATCGGTAATCCCATTTTCCCCTATGTATGCACCGGTAAAGGTGCTTCTGACAAAATCAGCGCCTGTCGCAGCCGCCAGATCAATGGTTGCTATCGGGTTTGATACGATATTGACACCGAACGGAACTCTTATCTCCTTTTTAAGTTCGCCTACAATACACCCCATAGCGGCAACCGTCACATAGGAAACCTGCTTTTCGTAGGGAAGGCTGAACTCATTGGCAATCAGAATCCCATCCACGCCTCCGTCCTGCAGAGCCGTCAGTTCTTCTCTTGCCTTTTGTATCACGGATTCCATCGTATCCTCCCCGCCAAACAGCGGGTCACCCGGCATAGCCCTGAGATGCAGCAGGGCGATAACTGGTTTCTCCACCTTAAATAAGTCTTTTGTCCACATTTTTTTACCTTCTTTCTTATTTTATTCCGAATCCGGGCCCTTTTCGTCAACAGACAAAAGGATGCCACGGCTCACTTGGCGTCAAGGAGCGGCAGCATCCTTTTCATAAAGGGAACTTGCTGTAATGAATTCTGATTATTTTGTCTCGTCCCATACTGCGTGAGGATGCTTGTGCCACCATTTAAACACTACCGGGACGATAAGCAGCGCCGCGAGGTAAATCAGAATCGGGACAACGGCGGCTATCCAGTTCCCCTGTACACAGGCTACCGGGACGGCGGCCAGTGCGAAAATTTCGATAACAGACTCAATCGGGGTCACGATTGCAGCGTCATCCAATGTACAGCTCTTATTCTCCGGATCCACAATGCGCAGGAGGGCCATTCCGATTGCAGTAACACCTGTGGAATATCCGTATACGTAGATTCCCCTCTCAAACCACTCCTGCTTCAGCAGACGGGGACCAATCACCGTAAAGTGGAATACAACCCAGAGGATTCCAAAAAGCATTAAGAGGCCGAACGGTACCGCATACTGGATAACAACCGGAATTTTAATCGAAGCCACTCCGAAAAATACCAGAAAGTCTGTCGCACAGCTGCCCATACGGGAAATGATACGGTTGTCAACGTATTTATCCGCTTTAATTCCTTTTAACAGGAAATGGAATAAAATCGCTGCCAGGAAGCCGACGGAGAAACTCGGAACGCCCAATCCCGTGGCATCCTGAATTGCATTGGTCAGCAGATAACCGGCTCCGGTCGGGATTAATATCAGCAGCAGGTGCCACGCCAGCGGGTCAATGGCCATCGGAGAAACAGTCTCATCTCCCAGAACCGGCCTGTGGCCTTCGTCGATTAGTCCGGTTCTCATATCGTCCGGAAGCTGGCTGAAGTCTTTTACATATTTTGTATAATTTTTAGTGGTACCAATTTTGATTAGTGCAATTCCGCCGAATATACCGGTGAGAATCCCTACTGTTGCAGATGTCATGGCAAGGTCGGTGGCATCTTCCCAGCCCAGATTGCCGAGAGTCTGGCCGAGCGCTGCCGCAGTTCCGTGTCCTCCCTGGAATCCTGCGGGAATCAGCATGCCGAAAGCCGTATTCAGTTCCGGAGCAAATATTCTCAACACTACCATTGAAAATATAATCGGCACCGCATACTGGAATGCCCATCCGATATTTCTGTAGCAGTAATAGCTTCCGATGCGGTCAAAATTCGTCTTCCAGCCGCCGCTGCTGAAATTGAAGCCGCGCAGTCCGATGGATACGAATACTGCAATAATCAGCAGGCCGGCATATGAACCGAACTGGCTTGAAAACTGCATCACCCCGAATCCATTCTGTCCAAGAGCCAGGCCGATGAATCCGGCCAGCAGGCTCACCGGCACAAACAGGCTCTGCAGCACCTTGATTTTTTCCCTCAATATTTTTGCTATAAACAGGAAAATACCTGCCCACATGAAGTCTACTAACATTGAATATGCATTAAATTCCATACTCTCTTCTCCTTTCACTCCCACTTTTCTTTTGTTAATACGGATCAAACATCCGGATTATTTTCGTCGCTGTCTCTTTACCACGGTGCATACATTCCGGAAGGCCCAACCCCTCGCACAGGCCCTTTGTAAATCCTGCCACATAGGCATCTCCGGCTCCCACCGTATTGACAATTTCCACCTGTTTAGCAGGCTCCCGGTAATACCGGCTCCCGTCATAAGCCAGGCTCCCGTCCCCGCCGAGCATGGCGATTACGATCCGTCCCGTCTTTTTCTGAGTTGACTTTAAAAAGTCTTTAATCGTTTCGTCAAGCTTCTCGTAAGAGAAAAACGCGTAATCCAGATATGGCAGTATCTCCTCATTCCCAGGATCGGCCAGCCTCTTTGAAAAATCATGAATCATAATGTTATTACCGTTCTTTATGTCTTTTATGTAACGCCCTATCCGTGACCACTTTTCCGAATAAACCAGATCAAATTGTTTTACAAAATCAAGCCTCTCCCGGTCCAGCGTAAAATCCGCCAGCACATTTTTGTCAAATTTCTCATGAATCCGGTCTCCGTTTATAATGTTCATCTGCGCGGCAGCCGTCTGCCGGCCGCCTTTATAAAAATGAGTCAAATCAACCCCGTACTTTTTCAGGACATTCTCAACTGACACACCGAATACATCATCGCCCTGAATGGAAACCAGCGAGACGTCCTGTCCCAGCTTTTTCAGGTTAATCGCAAAATCCACCGCGTTTCCGGTCGGATAGAAACGGTTCAGTGTATAGTAAACATCCACACAGTTATCTCCTACTGCCGCAACCCTCATTTTCCCATCTCCCTGTTTTGGTCTTCCATCGCTTTATTCACCCATAACCTGAATGTAATATTTTCTGTTCTTGATACCGTCAAATTCGGCAAAATAGATATCCTGTGCATGTCCCAGAACCATATTTCCGTCCTTCACGGGAAGTACACAGTGGCTGCCCGCCAGCATGGATTTGATATGCCCCGGGGAATTGCCCCCTGTGGCGCCGTAAGACGGGAGAAAATGGGCGTGGGCATAAATATCGTCACATGGCACCATTTTGTCCAGCTTATCTATCAAATCTTTTTCCACACAGGGAAGTCCCTCATTCATCGTTATTCCGGCCGTCGTATGGGCGCTGATGATAAATACGACGCCATCCTTTACCCTGCTGCTCTTTACCGTCTCCTTAACATCCTCCGTGATTTTAATCAACTCCACTTCCCGGCCGGCGCAGACCGTTTTTTCTGTCAGTTCCACTTTCATCTGTCAGCCCTCCAATCCAAGAAATCTCATAGCATTTTCACCGTAAAGCTTCCGCCTTGTATCCTCCCGCATTTTCAGACTGTCCAGCCCGCGTTTGATGCGTACAGGCCGAAACCGGGGAGCATTAGATCCGAACATAACCTGATCCTGGAAGTTGTGATCGAGCCAGTACTCTCCCATATCATGTTTAAAGACCTTATCAAAAAACTGCTCCGCACTGTCCATATACATCATCGCCGTATCCGCATAAAGATTCGGATATTTAATCATCAGCATGGCCGTCTCCTGCACCCAGGGCCATCCCATATGGGCAAGACAGAGCCGAAGCTGCGGAAATTCCAGGGCCACTTCCTCAAATCTTAACGGATGGGAATATTTGCACAGCGTATCCGGTTCCCACGAAAGTCCTGCGTGAAAAACAACCGGTTTATTGTGCTCCAGACATTTTTCATAAATCGGCCACATCATCCTGTCATCCGGATAAAACCTCTGCTTTGCCGGGTTCAGTTTCAGACCCGTTAACTGCAGCTCGGTAAAAGCACGCTCCAATACCTCCACTGCGTCACTGCGGTGCGGGTCAACACTGGCAAAACCAATCAGCATGTCCGGACGTTTATCCACAAGAGTCCGGATTTCTTCGTTGGTTATCACCACTTCGCCGCAGCGGACAGAATGGTCCAGGGGTAAGAGAACCATTTTATCAATTCCCGCATATGCATTTTGTTTATCAAGCACATCCAGAGGCGAAGGCCCCATCAGATGGTATCCCATTTCATCACATCTCAGCTTCAGTCTGTCCTTATCTCCGCAGATATCGGAAAAAAGAGCCGGATGTACGTGCATGTCAATTACCATATCTTTCACCTCCCTCAATATCATTACTTATCATTCTATAATATTATATATCATTATAGTTTTTGGCAAAAATTAATCGAGGCAGGCGGAGGCTTTCTCTTTCACCTCGTTCAATTCCTCTTGCGTCATATCACAGTATTCACTGTTTTCTGCGGTGGTGGCTGCGTCCTGGACATAGACGAGTTTCGTATCTTTCTGAGTAATTGTATTGAACCAGATTCCCTGTGGAATATTGTAAACCTTATAAGGCTCCATCGGTATAACATCAATCCGGCAGGCGCCATCTGCTTTCACTGCCGCCAGCAGCACCGCTTTTCCCTTTAATAGCACAAACTGCTCATCAGTGGCATGATGCACTTCCAGATAACGGATATTTTCAATATCATTATTTGGTTTCCAGTTTTTAATACACATTACCCAGTTTTTATTGTCATAGACACACTGGATTCCTTCTCCTTCATAGCTGAAGATATCGGCGTTCATTTTCTCCTCCTCATTCCCATAGGCTGTTTTTCAACAGCATTAACAGTTTTTATTGGCCAATTTATTATATATCATTATATTACATCATGTATCATTATGTTGTCAATAGGTTCCTGCGCAATTTTCACAAATAACTTTTCTGAACGCATCCTGTTTTATGGCATATTTTTGTAACCGCTCATGACGACTGAACTGTTGCATTTTTATTCCATAACAACGAAAAGCACGCTTCGCGAACTTTTCCTTGCCACTCAACGATAACCTGCACGCTCCGCGCACAGGTCACCGCCTTCAATTTAATGACGAGGGTTCCGGAAGCTTTAAATCTCCCGAAACCCTCGTCATTCACGGTACAAATATATAAATATAGACAGATATATGGCCGGCCTCTCGGACGGCGCTCTACAGTTCCGTATTCTCGTTGATCTGCAGGGAAAAACGCTCCCCGTTAATCATCTGCCTTCCCGCATAGATTGGCTGTCCGTCACCGCTTAACGCAACACTCCTGATATAGAGAAGAGGATCACCCCTGGACATATTTAACAGGGCGGCATCTCTGGCAGAGGCACGGCATATCTCAATTTTTTTCGTGGAATGAACGACCGCCACCTCGCGCTTCTTGAGACTGTCAAACAGAGAGTTATTGTCAAATGTCTCATCGAGCAGAAAGGCGTACCGGAGCGGAAACCAGGTGCTTTCAATTGCCACCGGCTCGTAATCCGCATACCGGACACGTGAAATAAGCACAGCCTGCATTCCTTTCTGCTGCCCCAGGTTCTCCTCAATCTCAGCCTCCGGCACAACCAGCCTGTTCTCGATCATCCGGCCTCCCGGCTCCAGCCCCATACTGCGGCACATATCACTGAAGCTCTGGACTTTCTTAATATCTCTCATATATTTTGGTTTGCTGACAAATGTCCCCTTGCCCTGCTTTCTTTCAACCAGCCCTTTATCTATCAGTCCGCCGACTGCTTTCCTGACCGTGATGATACTGACGCCGTACGTCTTTGCCATCTCCCCTTCAGTCTGAAGTTTCTCGCCGGGCTGGTATATTCCGGAAAGAATTTTTTCCTGAATCTGTTCTTCCAATTGAACATAAAGAGGAATAGCCGCTTTTCCATCTAACATAATATACTCCGTTTCTTTCAGTGCTAATAACTGTAGATATAAAGATATATATTATTATATAATAACTATCGATAAAAAAGCAATATACAAGCTTGAGTTTAGACGACTTTTAGTTAAGCAGGCGAGGGCGCCTCCGGTACGGCCAGCGGACGGGGCGGCCAGCGGACGGGGCGGCCAGCGGACGGGGCGGCCAGCGGATTGGGTGTATATGAGTCTTTCGTCCCGGTGGAAGCTTGTCGCGGTTTGGGGCTGCGGGCGAAGATAAAGTCTGCGGAGCACACTCCCGCTCTGTGAAATGCATCGCGCTGCTAAGCTCGAGAGGACCTCGCTAATCAGCGATGGATTTCAACGGCATCCGCAGACTTTATCTTCCCCTCCGCCCCAGGGTCAGGTTTTCGCCGGGACGAAAGACTCCGCCAGGGGTATCGCCCGTCCGCCGGCCTGCGGCCGCTCAGAGCTTCCATATGAATAAGATATATTAATACTCAACTTTCCACATGTATCTTCTCTCATCCATGGAGTGGCCCCTTACCTCCGCCATCTGTGATACGTAATAACGCTCAATCGGGATCATCACGACAGGATTAAAGAATTCTGCAACTGCCGGGTCTATCTTTCCTGCATTTAATTCCTTAAAATCGATTACAATATAGTTTTTTGCATATTTTTCAAGGAACTTTAAGCACCTTTCATCCAGGAAACGCGTTCTTCCCTCGCTCATCAGAAGTACCATGGGAAGTTCCTTATCCGTAGTCTCAAACGGTCCGTGGAAGTATTCGCCTGTATGCAGGCAGACAGCATGTTTCCACTGCATTTCCATAAAGTGACAGCAGCACATGGAGTAAGCGACCCCATAGTTCGGACCGGATGCCAGAACATAGAATACCGGCTCGTCTTTGTATTTCTGTGCCCACTCCGTTGCCGCGTAGAGAACATTCTTTTTACCTGCCTCTACTATCTCATCAATATACTGATAGGCCTCCATAGCCTTGTCGTAATTCTCATAATTCTCAATCTGTTTCAGCAGTTCAAAGCCGATCCGGAGGGAGTTTGCCTGGTTTGAATCACTGTATACCTGATCATCGCCATTTGAATAGGTAACAACATACTGGCCGGCTTTCGCCATTCCGGTCTCCATAGAGCCTGTCATTGCGATTGTAACCGCCCCGGCTGCATTGGCTGTCTTTACGGCTTCCACCGTCTCAGGCGTCGCCTTAAGGGAACAGATAACGGCTACACAGCGTGAATCCAGTTCTTTCGGTGTGGCGTGAACAAATTCATTGCTCGTATAGGTAGTGGCGCCAAATGTCTTCGCCTCGCTCTGAAGAAGGTAAAGGCCCGGGTAAATTGCCGCCTTGGAGCCACCGCAGGCCACAAAATAAACGTGTTTGAGGCCGCCTGCCTGATCCATCTTTGTTTTAATTTCCGCTACGATTTCTTTTACTGTTTTTGTCATTTTCATTCCTCCTGAAATCTTTTTTGTTTTCATCTATTATCTGCTAATATGTAACACCGTGGCCAAAGGCGCCTCTGACAAGACAGGTTTTGGAGGCAAACTCCGCCCCCCGTACCATTGCCTTCTTAAGCTCTTCCCGGTAAAATCCGCTATCCTTTTTCATGCGTTCCGGCGCTCTCTTAAGGCTCTCCGTAAAAGAGAGCAGAAAGGCCGTGGCAAAGGAGTCGCCGGCCCCCAGCGTATCAACAGCTTCTACCAGCTTCGGCGGCTGCTCATAGAAATCCTTCCCGTCAAATAACATTGCCCCATAGCTGCCCCTGGTGGCTATAATCATCCGGCAGCCCTGCTCATGCATATTCCGGCAGATACCGCGTGCCTCTTCTGATGTAACCGAACCACAGGATAAGAATACGTAGGATGCATATGGGGCAACCCCGGCAACCCTCTCCTCATCGGTCCATTGCCCAGAAAAGTCATAGGACAGCGGTACGCCCGTGGCTGCTGCTTTTGCAAGCTGGCTGTCAAAATGGCTGTTGTTGCTCGTATGGATGATAGAAAACCCTTTTATGTATTCCAGATCCTCTCCGGTCAAATCAAGCGGTTTTTCTTTTGCCACTCCTCCTTTATTACTGCCCAGGAAAACGCGGTCCCCATTTGTCAAGGTTACCCTGGCACAGCCGTTCTCCCCTTCATACTGCCTGCAACGGCCGTGTTCAACTCCCAGTTCATCCAGTGTCCTGATCACATGAGCCGCTGCCGCGTCATTTCCAAAGACACCCATGTAGGAGGAATCGGCCCCGAGCATTTTGGCATAAGCTGCAAAATTTAGCGCCTGGCCTCCCGGAAACATCGTTTTCAGATGTTCATACTTGTCACATACGTTGTCCCCAATACCGATTACTCTCATTATCCTCTCTCCTCTTTCCGCCCAATTGATTATATATCATTATATAATGTTATGACATAATATTAGTCCACAACCGGGAGTTTGTCAATAGTATTTTTTCAGTTTTATTTCTTCCGGCATTACAAACAGTAACAATTCAGGTGATTTAGTTAAGCAGGTGAGGACGCCGCCGGGACGAAAGACTCCGCCAAGTGTATCGGCTGCGGCCGCTGAATGTCTCACGCGTTAAGTGCGAGGGCGGACCTTGTCGCGGTCACCAAGAGATTCCGTGTGCGGGAAATACGATATGCCCACCATGCGCCTTTATAAAAGAATTGCGCTGGATTTGATATCAGCCTGCCGGGAACACGTAGTGGCCGCGACAGGGTCATCCCCATTTAAGGTTAGAGACAATCAGCGTCCGGAACGGACCATGTCCGGTGTGCGAAAATCTTCGCCTGAGTCTTCCGTCCCCGACAATAGCCTGACCTGGGGAAGTAGGCGGAATCAATTGCGGAGGGGACATGGGAGTCCGCCGGTGCTTAGCGAGGTCCCTCACGAGCTTAGCATTCCGATGCGCACTCCAAAGAGTGCAAACGGTCCCCGCAGCAATTCATTCCGGCCGGATTCCCCCTCCACGACCAACCTCCCACGGGGACGGAAGACTCAGACAGCCCCCCTCACCACACCGGACATGGTCCGTTCCGGACGCGTCCTCCGGGCATCAGTTAAATCCCCATCTGTGAAATCTCTGTGAAACTGTGGAAACTCCCCCTATAATCTGATAAAATACAGATAAAACATAGATAAAACGCGGCTGTGCGGCAAAACTGTATATACAGAAGAGGTAAACAGCGGGCGAATCATAAATCAGATAACACAGAGGTGAATCATATGGAAATATTAAAAGTGCTGGTAGTGGACGATGAAGCAAGAATGAGGAAACTGGTCAGGGATTTCCTTACGGTCAAGGGATTTCTGGTGGTGGAAGCCGGAGACGGGGAGGAAGCGATAGACATTTTTTTTGAACAGAAGGATATTGCACTGATTCTTCTGGATGTGATGATGCCGAAGATGGACGGCTGGGAGGTTTGCAGAACTATCAGGAAATATTCCCAGGTTCCGATAATCATGCTGACGGCGAGAGGGGAAGAACAGGACGAGCTGCAGGGTTTCAGTCTGGGAGTGGATGAGTATATTTCAAAACCGTTTAGTCCCAAAATTCTGGTTGCCAGGGTGGAAGCAATTCTTCGCAGAAGCAGCACGATGTCCCAGGAAGTAATCGACGTGGGAGGGATCCATATTGACAAATCAGCCCATCAGGTTCTGGTGGACGGTAAAAATGTGGATTTAAGCTATAAAGAATTTGAATTGATTACGTATTTCGCAGAGAATCAGGGAATTGCACTCTCCAGAGAAAAGATTTTGAATAATGTTTGGAATTACGATTACTTTGGCGACGCCCGGACAATCGATACCCACGTGAAAAAGCTCCGCAGCAAGCTGGGCGATAAAGGCGATTATATTAAAACCATCTGGGGCATGGGATATAAATTTGAGGTAGACGGATGAGACACAGGACGCTGAAGTGGAAATTTACAGTAACATTTATCAGCATGATGGCCCTGGCCGTGACGGCTACATGGTGTATCAATAACTGGTTCCTGGAGGGCTATTACCAGAATTATAAAATAGGCGTTCTGGAGAAAGGCTACCATGCGATTGATACGATTGTGCTGGAAGAGAAAAAAAACGGAGGAAGCGCTTTGGAGGGCGCGGAAGATGAGCTTAACAGCTCCGCTGATTTTTTTACTGTCGGAAATCCGGATGCGGGAAGGCAGAACCGGGGGCGAAACTATCCGGAAGAAGAGCAGGAAGATGGTTCTTCGGAAAGTCCCGGCGCACAGGGAAGCAGCGAAGCCAGCGGTGTTGCAAAGCTGGCTGAGGTGGTACGCTATCTGAGGGATACGTCCAATATCACACTGCTGATCTGCGACAGTATGAACGGTAATATCCTGGTATCTTCTATGAAAGATATTCAGGTAATGAAGGACAGGGTGAGCCAGTATATTGTAGGTAGGAATGCTCCGCACAGGGAAATCCTTAAAGAGCATGAAAATTATATGATACAGAAAACATATGATCCCAGGACAAAAACAGTCTATCTCGAAAGCTGGGGCTTTTTCTCCGATAACGGCACTATCTTTATTATGACGACGCCCCTTGACAGTATCAGGGAGAGCGCGGCCATATCCAACCGGTTCCTGATGTATGTGGGGATCGCCGTTATCCTGGTCAGCAGCGTCATTCTCTATTTTATAACGAGAAGAGTCACGGCTCCGATTCATGAGCTGTCACAGCTCTCTGAAAAGATGTCCAACCTGGATTTTGAGGCTAAGTACGAAGATACCAAACACCCGACAGAGGAAATCAGCACACTCGGCAACAGCATGAATGTCCTGTCCGACAAACTGAGAGACACCATCGGGGAACTGAAGGCCGCCAATATCCAGCTTCAGAGGGACATCGAAGAAAAGACGCAGATTGATGAAATGAGAAAAGAATTTATCGCCAATGTCTCCCATGAACTGAAGACGCCCATCGCACTGATCCAGGGATATGCAGAGGGGCTGACGGAGGGAATGGCGGAGGAGAAGGAGAGCCGGGATTATTATTGCGAGGTCATCATGGATGAAGCAGGCAAGATGAATAAGATGGTAAAACAACTGCTTACGCTGACCGCGTTGGAGTTTGGAAATGAACAGACGGTGATGGAACGGTTCAATCTGACAGAGCTGATCCAGGGAGTGATATCGGCGGCAGGCCTGATTCTCCAGCAGAAGCAGATAACCGTAGAGTTTTCTTGTACGGAACCGCTTTATGTATGGGGCGATGAATTTAAAATAGAGGAGGTAGTGACGAACTATTTCAATAATGCGCTCAACCATGCGGAGGGTGATAAAAAGGTAATAATCCGCGCGGAGAGGAATGAAGAAGAGGTAAGGGTCACTGTATTTAATACGGGCCGGCCGATACCGGAAGCGGATATACCGAATCTCTGGACGAAATTCTTCAAGGTTGACAAGGCCAGAACGAGGGAATACGGAGGAAGCGGAATCGGATTATCAATCGTAAAGGCGATTATGGATTCCCATCATAAGAAATATGGCGTCAGGAACCTTGAGAACGGCGTGGAATTCTGGTTCACGCTGGATTGCAGCAGGAAGGCCTGACAGGAGCGGTAAAGGAGAGGATATAATGGCAGACAGGGCGGATAATGGGATTAGAAAACAGGATAATTACGGGACGGCGGATTGCGCCAATATAATTGCGCCCGACGGAGAGTACGAACAGATGGAGCCGCTTGACAAGGCGGCGGGATTCAGGATACGGCCCGGGCTGTATGGAAGCAATGGGGCGACTGCGCTGCCCGGCGCCGTCAATTTCACCGTCCATTCCCATGGGGCGTACTCCTGTGAACTGCTGTTATATCACAGAATGGAGAACAGTCCGTATGCCGTGATACCGTTTCCGGAGAATTACAGGGTGGGAAATGTCTATTCCATGATCGTATTCGGGCTTAAAATAACGGAATTTGAGTATGCCTACCGGCTGGACGGCCCTTGGGATCCGTCAAAAGGACTGCTTTTTGATAAGACAAAGCCGCTTCTCGACCCATATGCCAAAGCGATAACCGGCCAAAGCGTCTGGGGAGTGAAGCGCAGTGATGAAGATCAGTACCATGCCAGAGTTGTCAGAAATAACTTTGACTGGAAGGATGTGTTCCCTCCCCGGCTTTCCATGAGTGAATCCATCATATATGAAATGCATGTGAGGGGCTTTACGAATCATCCGTCTTCCGGAGTTAAGAATCCGGGAACCTTTGCGGGGCTGATGGAGAAGATTCCCTATCTGAAAGATTTGGGGATTACAACGGTAGAGCTGATGCCGATCTTTGAATTTGATGAGACACAGGATGCCCGGGTGGTTGGCGGAAAAAAACTCTGCGACTTCTGGGGATATAATACGGTAAGCTTTTTTGCCCCGAACACCAGCTATACGGCGGCCGATGAATACAACCGGGAGGGGGAAGAACTCAAGACTCTGATCAAAGCGCTGCATGAGAACGGAATGGAGATTATTCTGGATGTCGTATTTAACCATACGGCTGAGGGCAATGAGCATGGCCCTGTGATTTCTTTTAAGGGCTTCGACAACAATATATATTATATGCTGACCCCGGAGGGCTACTATTACAATTTCAGCGGCTGTGGAAATACGCTGAACTGCAATCACCCGATAGTGCAGGAGATGATCGTGGAATGTCTGCGTTACTGGGTGACATCCTACCATGTGGACGGTTTCCGGTTTGATTTGGCCAGCATTCTCGGGCGGAATGAGGACGGGGCGCCGATGCTGAATCCTCCGCTCTTAAAGAGACTTGCATTTGATCCGATTCTGGGAGATACGAAGCTGATCGCCGAGGCCTGGGATGCAGGCGGACTCTATCAGGTGGGCAGTTTTCCGGCTTTCAGCCACTGGGCCGAGTGGAACGGAAAATACAGGGATGAGCTGAGGAGCTTTTTAAAAGGTGATTACTGGCTGGCTCCCCAGGCCGTGAAAAGAATTGCCGGATCGCCGGATTTGTACCGCTCGGAGAAGGATTACCAGGGATATAATTCATCGGTTAATTTTATCACCTGCCATGACGGTTTTACCCTTTGTGATCTCTATTCCTATAATCAGAAGCATAATGAGGATAACGGCTGGAACAATACGGACGGGACCGATGACAACAGAAGCTGGAACTGCGGAACGGAGGGCCTTACTGATGATGAGAGAATTATCAGGCTGCGGCTCAAGCTGATGAAGAATGCATGCGCGGTCCTGCTGTGCAGCAGGGGGACCCCGATGCTGCTTTCAGGAGACGAATTCGGTTTCTCTAAGCATGGTAACAACAATACATACTGCCAGGATAACGAATTATCATGGCTGGATTGGGGACTGGTGGAGAAAAACCAGGAATTGTTTCAATTTGTCAGGAAAATGATACATTTCAGAAAAGAACACAAGGTCATCGGACATGAACTGGGAACGGCAAGATGCGGTTTTCCTGCGGTCAGCGTGCATACATTGAGAGCCTGGGATTCTTCCGTTACAAATGAAACGCGAACGGTGGCAGTCATGTTCGCAGGATATGATGAGGAAAGAGAGACAGATGATATTGTATATCTGGCGGTAAATCCATATTGGGAGGAACAGTATATGGAGCTGCCGAAACTTCCGGCTCACAGCCGATGGAGACTGGCGGCGGATACCTCGGATGAGCAGCCGGAACGTTCTTTATCCGGAAATGAGCCGTGCCGGATTGGCGCACGCTCCGTTATGGTTCTGACCGCCGCAGAATGTAAATAAAACGATAAAAAAGCAAAAAGGAAGGCGGGGAGAATTGACACCCGAAGCCTGCTGTGCTATAGTTTCGCATATCGGAATGATAACGAATTTAGGACGGTTACGGCAGACAGGAGGAAGAGCGGTATGGGAAAGAAATCAGTCAGAACCGCATTATTTCTTCTTCCGGCCGCCTTCTGTCTGCTTATATTATTTTTCAGGCCCCACAGTCTTAATCAGGTCCGCCCGGTTACCGGCGGAGATAAGGCTGATGGGTTTTTTTGTGCCTTGGAGACGGAGGCCGGCAAGCAGGAAGGAGAAGACCGCAGATTTCTCCCTGCGGCACAGCCTGTCTCTTTTTCGGTAAAGGCCGGATATAAAAACGGTCTGTACATAAAAGAGGAGGAGCCTGACTTGGACAGTCTGCAGCCTCCTGAGGGCGGAGACTGCCCTGTTTTCTTTACAATCCCCTTTTCGGACAGCTTTGCCGGCTTAAAGGGAAGCTTTTGTCTGCATCTTTGTACCGCGCTGCTCCAGATGGGCAGCGCTCTGTATCTTGTCTGTATTCTCCATAAAAGAGATGGAAAAAAACGTGTTACCGCCTGAAATTGGATTATGTTCAGCCGAAAGAAAGCCGGGCTGCACCGTTAAATTATATTGCAGGAGGAATACACGTGAAAAATACGAAAAATCATATATGGATAGCTTGCATCGTCATAGCTGTCTTTGTTTATGCTGCCATTTTCGGATGCGGTGACGATGTAAAGGGAATCAGGGAAATGCGTTTCGGAATTGATATCCGGGGCGGAGTGGAGGCAGTATTCGAACCGGCAGGGGATTACCGGCCGTCGGAAGGGGAACTGGAATCTGCCAGAGATGTGATAGAGGGCAGGCTGGATGCCAAAAATATTCTGGACAGGGAAGTGACGGTTGATAAAAAGGCAGGCCACGTCATTGTCCGTTTTCCCTGGAAATCGGATGAGAAAAATTTCAATCCGGAGGAGGCGATTGCCGAACTGGGAGAGACGGCCCGGCTCACCTTCCGGGATGAAAAAGGAAATGTGCTGGTGGAAGGAAAGGATGTAAGCGGCAGCGAGGCTGTCCGGGATCCGAAAACAGGGGAAAGCGTCGTCAGCCTCTCCTTTGACCACGCCGGGGCCGCGGCATTTGCAGAGGCTACGGGAAGACTGACCGGGCAGAGGATCGGCATTTATATGGATGAAACACTGATATCGGCGCCGGTCGTCAGGCAGGCGATAACGGATGGCACAGCCATGATAAGCGGTATGAATTCCCCTGAGGAGGCAAAACAGCTGGCGGAAAAAATCCGTGCAGGCGCATTGCCGTTTTCCATGAAAACCACCAACTATAATACAATCAGCCCCACGCTGGGAAACCAGGCCCTTCAGTCCATGGCGGCGGCAGGGCTTTTCTCCCTGCTTCTGATCTGCCTGTTTATGATGACATATTACAGGCTGCCGGGAATTGTAAGCTGCCTGACGCTGCTGTTTCAGATGTCATTGCAGGTGCTGGCAATTTCGATTCCCCAGTATACGATCACACTGCCGGGTATTGCAGGGCTGATTCTCTCGGCGGGAATGGCGGTGGATGCGAATATTATCATCAGCGAGCGGATCAGTGAAGAATTGAGGAATAAGATGACGGTAAAGCAGGCGGTGAGAAGAGGATACAAAAACGCATTTTCTTCTGTCCTGGACGGAAACATAACCACTGCGGCCGTAGCCGCTATCCTTATGTTCTTTGGCTCCGGAACCATGCTGAGCTTCGGTTATACGCTGCTTACGGGAGTTCTCATCAACCTTTTTGCCGGAGTGTGGATGTCCAGGGCAATTCTTAACTCCCTGACAGAGTATCCGGCTTTCTGCAAAGAGCGTATGTTCCGGAAGAAGAGAGAAAAAAAGGTACTGGGATTTTCCAAAAAACGAAAATGGATTCTGTGCTTTACCTGCTGCGTGCTTCTTATGGGAACCTTACTCAGCGCTAAGAATGGAATGAAATTGGATACGCAGTTTACGGGAGGCGTTATTCTCAAATATACCTATGCTCAGGAAGCAGACCCTGAAGCTGTCAAAGCCGGAGTGGAAAATGAACTGGGCCGCCCTGTCAGCGTACAGACATCGGAGGATCCTCTGACCGGTGAAAAAAAGCTGGTTCTGACTCTGGCTGGCAACCGGGGAATCCTGCCAAAGGAACAAGCTCAGGTAACAGATTTTTTAAACAGCCTGGGCGGAAACTTTGCATTATCCGAGACATTTGCCGTAGAGCCCTATATCGGGGCTAAAGCACTCAAAAATTCGGTGACGGCAGTAGTTCTGTCGGCCCTTTTCATTATTGTCTATATCAGGTTCCGTTTTTCCTCATTGTCGGGGCTGGCAGCCGGGATGTCGGCTATCCTGGCCCTCGTTCACGATATTCTGATAGTTGTCTTCATTTTTGGGATTTTCAGAATACCGGTTAATGATGCATTTGTAGCGGTAACGCTTACAATTATCGGTTACTCCATCAATGACACAATCGTACTCTATGACAGGATACGTGAAAACATGAAAGAGGCGGGAACGAAGACAAGCCTGGCCGGCCTGGTGGACAGGAGCATCACGGAAACGCTGGGGCGTTCCGTCAATACGGCGCTTACGGTTGTCATGAGCATTTTTATCGTATATATCTTTTCGGTTATTTACAGAATTGAATCGATCCAGGTGTTTTCACTGCCTCTGCTTGCCGGCCTGATCAGCGGATGCTATTCCTCCGTATGTATTGCAGGTCCGCTGTGGGCATACTGGGAGGAAAGAAAATTGACGAAGAAGGGGAGGGAAAAGTAAAATTGGAATGGAGATTTAACTGAGGTTTGGAGGACGCGTCCGGAACGGACCATGTCCGATGTGGTGGGGGGATGGCTGAGTCTTCCGTCCCCGTGGGAAGTTGGTTGTGGAGGGGGAATCC
>ERZ791765.1158-NODE-1158-length-18302-cov-3.160684_pt1 | contig 18302 bp, 21 predicted proteins | sample MGYA00509949_ERZ791765 | MGnify/ENA primary metagenome ERZ791765 (study PRJEB30046, sample SAMN00791980) | human gut metagenome | study: EMG produced TPA metagenomics assembly of the A metagenome-wide association study of gut microbiota in type 2...
CACCTGCTTCAAGTAACTGCTTCATTGAAATTACGCTCATTTTAATACCTCCATTGGTTAAATAATCTTTTGCGGGTTTCATACTCGCATGACAACCAGCGCGTATACTGGCACCAGTCACACAATCCACCTGCATGTTTTTTCACACGAAATGCATTATATCAATAGTATCAATTATTTGCAAGTGTTTTTTATATATTTACTCATAATTTTTACTCTTATTTACACTCTTATTTTGCATTTCATATTTCTTTCTTATTGTCTTGTTATTATTTTAGCAATATTTTCATATGTATCGCCTTTTATAAGCTCGAAATCGCCCTCTTGTATCACTCTTGAATAATCCTTTGAATACAGGTATTCAACAAATGCATCTGCATTATCTATAATTCCGTTTTCAGCAAGCATTCTGGCTATATCAGAGGCAACTGTCACCGAACTTATATGTACTGTAACCTTTTCTTTAGGAGCTGTCGTCTGCCCCTCAGTCGTTTTTTGTGTTGCAGCTATAGTACCTGCTGCTGTAGTAACAGCATTATCTGATGCTGCTGTTCCCTTTACATCTGCCTGTGTTGTATATGCTATAACCGAACCAGTAGTTTCATGTATGTCTTTATTATTGCCCGAAGCTTCCGGTGTAATCTTATTAGCAATCATAAGAACAAGCACTGCTAATATTATGCCGCTTCCAAGACCACACATATAATATTTTAATTTCATTTCTTTAATCCTTACTGTGCTATAAAACACTAATTATTACCTGAGCTAAGATTGATAATAAGTCTTACTTCTCCTACACCCATTTTAAGTCTTTTAGCAATATCCACATCCCTGTATCCGCTATTATACAACTTTATAATCTTTTCATTTGAAGAAAGTGCATCATCTAAAATAACTTCAGCTATATCATTTTTTACAGATGGCTTATTCTGAACTGATTGTTTATTATGCGATTTCTTTTCTGAATATGCATTCGTATTTCTGTTCATGCGTGTACCATTGACATCTTTAACTGTTGTTTTTATTTCTTTGTCCTTCTCGTTTAACATGTCATACATAAACATAACTTCATTATGATTACGATTTATTTCCTTAAGCACTCCATCTGCATATTCATTCATCTCAAGAATCTTTGTGTTAGATAGTTTATCAAGTCTTGCTTCTGTCTTATCTTCTATATCCTGCATTTTCTGTTCTATGATATTGTCTATAGTCTGGGACACCTTGCTCACCTGACTTGCTGCATCATAATCTGAAACAGCTGGATTCATATCTTTATCATGGTCATTATTATCTGTTATGCCTAATATAATACCTACAATAACACATATTATCCCTATTACTAAAAGTACTATCTCTACTGTTCCCATTATATCCTCCGAAGCTGTTTCCTTTTCTCTATGCCCATATATAACACCATGGTCATAAGGTCAAAACCCGCATGAGCCAGCTCATATTTATTAAATCCTGACATCGAAATCAACGTTCTGATATTCCTGACCTTTTATAATAACTTTTCCATCGGGCTTTTTATTTTTATCATTCTTATGCCCCGGCTGGTATTCATTATCACTTTTATCCTTGGCATCAAACTTTTTCTGTCTGTTATCGGCATCGTCCTTATTATTAACCTTCTCAGACCTGACATTAGCATCCTTTTGTGACTGTACAACTATAGTCTGTTGTTCAATCATCGGCTTAGCATCTTCTCCATGTCTTATCTGGGATACTGTATTCTGCTGTTGGATCATACCGAATTCTGTAGGTCTGATTATCATATTCTTCTCCGTTTCTGTTTACAGTGGAGCACTCTTTATATCAGCACCCTCTTTTCTGAACTGGCAATAATTATACTTTTCCTTAAGGAACATACATATATCTCCAAACATCAGCTGTGTACCAACATATGCAACATTAGAAACCTTTATACAGGCATTCTTTTCCTCGCCCAATGTAGATTTAAGCTGCTCATACTCTTTCTTTTCCTGATTGAGCTCCTGATCCAGTATGATAAGATTTCTCATTGTTTTAGAAAGCATCTCCTGCTTATCCTTATCCAACGTACCTTCCATATCCTGTTTTTTTCTTAACGCTGTCATAAGCTGTGTCAGCTGTATTTTATTGTTGCCTTTAGTGCTAAGACTGTTTTTAAGCTCATCCATACGTTTCTTCATCGTTGGATTAACCCCAACTCCTACCACAGTAGTTGTTCCCATCTCGTTACCTATAGTTTTAGCTTCTATAAATGATGTCGCTTTCACATCACCACCTATTATAAGTCCTTTTTTACCAGTAGCTTTAATAAAGCCCTTAGCAACTACTCTTGAATGTAATATTGAATCAGATTCTATATTGCCACCTGATTCCACAAGACTGACACTTTCAATAAACTTTGAAACTATATTGCCGCCTGCCTTTATCACAGCTTTATTCATTCCCTGGATACCTCTGTTAAATGTTATATTGCCGCCAGCTATAACGGTTGCACCTTCTACAACCCCCTGTACTACAACATCGCCCTTTGCTTTAACAGAAAAACCGGCAAGTATATTTCCTTTTATTGTGACATCTCCATTATACTCGATATCCCCTGTTGAATTATCTATATCAACAAGTTCAAGCACATTAGATACAATCACTTTATCATTTTCAAGTATAACATGCCCGTTAACCTGACTGATAAGCTTTCTTCCATCCTCTGATATAACAAGGTTTCGTCCAAACCTGAATATCACATGCTTTACCTTATCTGGATTAACCTTCTTACCGAATACATCCACGCCAGCTTCGCCCATGTCCTCTGGATGCAATATTGCTACAACATCACCTGCATTAACATGGTTCACATTCTCTAGTGTATGAAAATCAACTGTTCCATCTTCATTCATCTTAGGTCTTGGCTTAAGTTCTTTATTGAACTTATATTCTATGTATCCGTCTTTGCCATTTCGGACTTGTTTTCCTATTGCTACAACATATATTTTTCCATATTGTCTTTCTTTTATAAATGTATCAATAACACTTTCATCTATTCCGCATTTTATTCCTTTATGCTCAAGATCCCGCATTATTTCATTCTTATCAAGCCTGGTTCCACCCTCAAACGGCGGATAAAAAACAGCCTCTGCTCTCATGCCATCATAGCTTATTCTGTAATCACCGAATTCTCCATATGTAAGCTGCTGCTCATCTGAAACCTTGATTGTTGTTTCTGATAAAGCTCCAGCTTTAACTGCCTCCATTAGTTTAACACTATTACATTCAATTTTCCTTTGATCAATATAATACATGACATCATCTATAGATGCTGCATTATATCTCTCCTTAGGTGGGTAAACCGTTATATAAAGTCCGTCTACTTTAGAAGAAAATTGAAAATACCCTGCCATACATTCTTCAATCATCTTAAACCCACTTTCTTTTGTCGTTTATTGTGATATCGGAGGTAAAAAGTCCTCCGACTTTGCTTCACATGCATAAATATCTTTCATTATGCCGGAAACATATAATCGCCCATAACCTTCTTCATTTTATTCAAAGCTTTTGTGTGAAGCTGCGAAACTCTTGATTCTGACACTTCAAGAGTCATACTTATTTCTTTTAGTGTCATATCCTCATAATAATATAAAACTATCACTCTTCTTTCTTTTTCAGTCAGTGTATCTATTGCTTCGACAAGCTTTTTTTTCGTTTCCTCTTTTTCAACCACAGATTCTGGCTGGTCAAAATGCGAATTTCCCACATTCTCCATTTTGATTTCACTACCCGCTTCTGTGTATTCATCAAGTGATATAAGATTAGAGGATTTCATCTGACCCTGCCATTCACTCAGCTCATCTATTGATATTCCAAGCTCTGCTGCTAGAAGCTCATCAGTCACAACTTTTCCAGTTTCAGCCTCTATGCTGTATCTATCTTCTTTTGTTTCTGCCTGAGTGATCTTGGAATCCAATCCATTTTTCTTATCTGATCAAGAATTGCACCCCTTATTCTAAGACTCGCATATGTCTCAAACTTGACATTCTTACCGAAATCAAACTTATCTATAGCATCAATCAGTCCAAATACGCCATAACCAACAAGATCGTCATATTCGACATTGTATCCAAGATACATATTCATCCTGCCGGCTACCAGTTTAACAAGCTGTGCATATTCTGTTATTAGTTGTTCCCTGATTTCACTGTCATGACTTGCCATGTATCTTTCCCATAGCCTGCTTCTTCCCAATTCATCCATAAAAGAATGCCCCCGTAACGATCATTTAGTTGTTATACCGCTTCTTTGGAATCTTCTGAATTCTTCTTTTCTGACTCAGCTATCCTTGCTTCGATTTCCTGTTTTTCCTTTTCAAGCCGCTCTTCTTCAGCTTTTTCTTCTTCTTTTGTTATATGTCTGTCACATATAAAGCATATGATTCTGCTTACAATATAAAACACTGCCATTACAACCGCCAGTATCCATATAAATGTTAATAAATCATATTTGTTAATAACCATAACGACTGCGGTTATAAAACCAGCTAATAATGATACTATTGCAGATACATTTCTAAACCTTTTCATACATCATCCTCACAAACTCTGCTTATATAACTTTTCTTGGTTTACCTACCGATTTTATAACATAATCGCCATTTTCTGTATAGAACTCCACCGTTCTACCATAATTAAGTCCACAGTCTTCTGATAAAAGCCTGATACCCATTTGAGACAGTTTTTTCTTAACTGCCTCAACATTTCTCTCGCCAACCCTTAAGGTATCATTGTTAGTTTTCATAGCAAACATCTGTGCTCCACCTGCTATCTTGGCAACAATCCTTGACCTGTTAGCACCTAGACTTACCATCTTTGAAACAAGTTCATCTATTCCACTATCTGCGTACTTTGCTGTATTAGAATTATTCTTAAACTGTGTACTATCAGGCAGCATACAGTGTAATAAGCCACCTATTTTGTTTACAGGATCATATAGCGCTACACCTACACAGGATCCTAGCCCAAGTGTCGTCAATACCCCTGGTGACTTACACAACTGCAGATCTGCCATTCCAACTTTAATCATTTCATCTAAATTCATAACCAAACTCTCATCCTAAAGATAATATCAATCAATAACTCCTAATGAACGAAGAATCTTATCATACGATTCAAGTTCTGGAATAAGAAGAAAATATCCTTTAACAAAATCCAGCTCACCGAACTGTGTCTGAATCAATAATAACTTATCACCATATTTACCAAATTCTGATGCTGGAACGCTCAAAAGTGCTCCAACCATATCTATAGTCATCTGTGGAACATCTGCTATAATGTTCAAATTTGTCAATGATGAGATAGCTGTAAGATATGAACCTGATGCGATATTGCCTATCTCATTTAATGCAGACATTTCCATTTCTGTGAACTCTGCACTATCGTTATCTTTACTGTCATCCTGTAGCATAAGCGAATTAACAAGATGGTGTGCTGATTTGGTATCGAATATAAACATCATCATTCCGTCTATATCTCCACCCAGCTCTAACAAAATACCTACTACAGTCTGATCTTCACTACCTATAATCGTTGATATATCTTTAAACTGGATTAAAGCTACATTAGGAACTGACATGTCCATCTTTACATTAAGCATAGTAGACAACGCCGTTGTTGCATTACCAGCACCTATATTTCCAATTTCTTTTAAAACATCAAACTGTACATCATTAAGCTTTTCTAAACTTACCTTTGACATAAGAAACCTCAATTCTGTGTTTAATCGTTCTCAACAATAAGAGAAACAATATCTAGCAATGATATAAGCTCACCATCATGCTTACCAATACCACTTATGTAACTGTTAGCAACATCGTCACCTGCTGAACGGTTAACCTTTTCTGTATCTTCACTGTTCAGAGTAACTACTTCCATTACCTGATCTACTATTATACCTATAGTAGCACTTTCCACCTTAACGATTATATATCTTGTCTTATCTGTATACACATCATCTTCAAGCCCAAGCTTTAACCTTACACTCATGACTGGTATTATCTCACCACGTAAGTTTATAACTCCCTTGTAGTAATGCTGTGTCTTTGGTACTCTTGTAATATCCTGCTTTCTTACAATATTATCAATATATTTAATATTAATCCCATACTGTTCATTGCCTATTTTTACAACAATGTACTGTATTGTTGTTGATACTTCTTCATTTTTATCTTCTATTGCATTAATGTTTTCCATCACAGGCCACCTCCTATACTAATGTGTTAGCGTCAATAATCAGTGCTACAGAACCATCTCCAAGAATAGTAGCTCCGCTTATCATTCTATTAATATTAATATACTTACCAAGTGACTTGATTACGATTTCCATCTGTCCGATAAGACTGTCAACAACAAGACCAGCAAGCTTATCGCCCTTTCTTACTATAACTACTATAATAGTATCAGTTTCTTCAGCCTCACCTGGTACATCCAGTATATCTCTTAATCTTATAAGTGGTATTACACTGCCTCTAAGATTAATAACCTCTTTAGCATGTACATACTTTATATCACCTACTGGCACATCTTCGATTGTCTCGATAGAACCTAATGAAATAGCATACTTCTCATCTCCAAGCTTAACCATAAGTGCCTGGATGATAGCAAGAGTAAGTGGAAGCCTTATGCTGAAGGTGCTTCCTTCGCCATACTTTGTCTTAACTTCTACGTCACCACCAAGAGCCTCAATCTTAGACTTAACAACGTCAAGACCAACTCCTCGTCCTGATACATCTGTAATCTTATCTGATGTAGAGAAGCTTGGCTTAAATAAAAGATCAATAGCTTCCTTTTCTGTTAAAGCATCTGCCTGTTCCTGAGTAAGTGTTCCTTTCTCAACAGCCTTAGATTTAACTTTTTCTACATCTATACCATTACCATCATCTGCAACTTCAATAACTACGTTATTGCCTTCCTGGAACGCATTAAGATAGATTGAACCAACTTCTGGCTTTCCTCTTTCTGCTCTTACCTCTGCACTTTCAAGTCCGTGATCAGCTGAGTTTCTTAAAAGATGCATGATAGGATCACCGATTTCATCAAGAACTGTTCTATCAAGCTCTGTCTCTTCACCTGTTATATATAATTCCATCTTCTTGTTAAGCTTTTTATTAAGATCCCTTATCATACGTGGGAACTTGCTTATAACACCTTCAATAGGCATCATTCGTACCTTCATGACAGATTCATGAAGATTCGTAGTAACTCTTTCAAGGTATTCTATCTGCTCAGTGAATTTCTGATTGTTAGAAGCAGTTTCTCCGTCATCAGATATACTTGCTGATACAAGTCCGTTCTTTGCTATAATAAGCTCACTTACAAGATTCATAAGTACATCAAGCTTATCTATATCAACTCTTACTGTATGGCTTACAGCCTTGCTGTTAGCTGCTGCTGCTTTCTTTGCCTGTGTAAGCATAGAAGGTTTCTTTGTTTCCTCCTTCTTTGCTTCCTTTGAAGATGTTGCTTCTGGTACCTCAGTCTGTTCTGTCTTTGCTTCTTCCTTACTTTCTGTTTCTTCACTTTCAGGGAAAGGTGTTGTTATCGCTTTGGCTTCTGCTGACTTTATTTCAGATACATTTCTTATTATACCAGATATATCTTCCATGCTTTCTTTTGATACTACTACTATTGTAAACTTTTTATCAAACTTTTCATCTTCTATATCCTGTGTTGAAGGTTCAGACTTGATGACATCACAATGTCCCTCAAGATTCTTAAACACAAGAAACGCTCTTGCTGCCTTTAATATACAGTTCTCATCTACTGTAACATCTATCTCGTATACACCAAGTCCCTTCTTTAATGCTTCATTAACTGCATTCATCTCAAAATCAGCAAATGCAAGTTCAGAAGTTCCTTCTCCTGCTGTTACAGCAGAAGCAGCTGTCTGTGGCTGTGTTTCTTTACTTTCTTCGTTATTGCCACCTATGAATGAATTAAGTGCTTTGATAATAGGTTCGTTATCATCAGTACCTTCATCCTGTGTATTCTGGATGTTTGATACATAACTCTCGAGTGCATCAAGACACTGGAACAATACATCACACATATCTGATGTTACTTTTATGTTACCATTGCGGACTTCTGAGAATACATTTTCCATATCATGTGTCAGATTCTGCATTCTCTTATATCCCATAGTACCTGCCATACCCTTTAAAGAATGGGCAGCTCTGAATATTTCGTTTATTGTATCGCTGTTCTCTGGTTCTTTCTCAAGTATCATTAACTGATCACTTAATGACTGTAAATGTTCATTTGATTCATCAATAAAAATCTCTAAATACTGGCTTACATCCATATTAAGACACCCCCACGTTTTTTGTTATTGCTTCTGCGACATGGTTAAGAGGCACAACCTCATTAACCAGGCCTGTATTAGCTATTGCTTTTGGCATACCGTATACCACACTTGTTTCTTCATCCTGTGCTATAACGTATATGTTTTTATGATTTCTGCTGAGTGCTTTTATTCCATTCGTACCATCTGCACCCATACCTGTAAGTACGACACATGTTATTTCGTCATAGTTACTTTGTGTAAGCGATTCATACATAATGTTGGCACATGGTTTAAGACCATCTAATGGTGCCTCATCACTAAGTGAAATAACATAATCCATGCCTTTCTTTCTAACTCTTATATGCTTTCCACCTGGTGCTATATATACCCAGCCTTTTTTAATAGCTTCACCATCTGCTGCTTCTTTAACATTGATTGCACTCATCTCGTTAAGTCTTGCTGCTAGTGAGGCTGTGAATCCTGCCGGCATATGCTGTACAAGTACCATACCCGCATCAAGATTTGCTGGAAGCATCGGTATCACCTGCTGTAACGACTTAGGTCCGCCTGTTGAGCATGCAAGTGCAACAAGCTTATTCTTACCAGCTTTTACTCTGCTATACTTACTGCCATCAACCTTAACGGCATGTTCCAAAGAATCATAACCCGTTGTATGCATAACAGAAGTTCTTGATGAATCTTCTACTGTTCTTGTACTGTTAAGATTTCTTCTTGCCGAAGCAAAAAAAGGCTTACTGCTATCTTCCGGTTTTCTAAAAGTTCCTGTGCTTCTTGCTGATGATGCACTGCCTGTTCTCATAGATGCTCTTCTTAAAGAAGATCTGGAATTCGTGGCTACATTAAGCATATTAAAGATTTTGTTCTTAAAATCAATACTCTTTGTCTCCAGATAATTTTCCGGTTTCGTAACAAAATCAAATGCTCCATATTCAAGTGCCTGGATAGTTTCTTTAGCACCTTCCTTTGCAACAGTACTTACAACTATAACTGTCTGTTCTATGTGATCCTTCTGCAATCTTTTTAAAAGCTCAAGACCATTAAGCTTAGGCATATTAATATCAAGAATGATAGCACTATACTCATATGGGTGCGACACTATCATATCAAGACCCTCAAGTCCATCTTTTGCAATAGCCGCAACTTCGTATTCATCGCTTTCGTTTATTATATCAGATATAACTCTTCTCATGAGTGCAGAGTCATCTATTACCAGGATTTTTTTAGCCATTATAGCCCAACTCCTTTTTTAACATATTTCTTTGTTGTTCAAATACATATTTGACTATTTCTTCTCTGTCTGCTTCGCTGATGTTTATAAACTGCAGCCTGCTGTCAAACATAGTTTCATCTTTTGAATTCTTCTGTGAATCCACAACCTTTGCAAGTACGTCAGTTTCCTTATCGCCACTATTAAAATTCAGTGTGAATTTAACATAAACCAACTCATTTTTTTCAAGCTGTCTTTTGGAAAATACTCTTATTCCACCGCCACTTATATCTACTATAGTACATTTATAATTATCTTCATTAAGAATAAGATCCTGAATCTCATCCAGGCCTTCTTTAATATCAGTTACTGTTCTTAAAGAAGCTGGCATAATACAGCTCAGCCTGTAATATTCTCTTCTCTGTATTCTTACAAGTGCAGAATCAAGCTTTATTTCTGCAACATGAACCTTTTCTTCTTTTCCTCTTGATACTACAGAACACATTGCCCTGTATATCTTATTATCCGAATAAAAATATCCCTCAAATCTTTTCCCCTTTTCCAACGGGACTATATGCCCCTCATAAATAGGCATTGCACACTTAATACCTTCATCAGTAAAGTCAAGTATCTGGCTGGCATATTCTACAGTATCATCATCGCCTGACCTGCTCTTAAACACCATTTCAACCCTGTTTCCAAGCTTTAGCGGTTCAAACATAATCCTTCCTCCTACAGCATCATGATTTATCTTACGGATATCGTTATTTTATACTTCTACATTTTTCTTGAAAATACATTTTTGAAATAACTTCGTATTCCCATCCTGTGTGCAGGAACAGTAATATCATTACCAAGAAGTTCTGCTGCAATATTTTTAAAATGTCTTGCTGCAGAGCTTGAAGGATACATAATAGTTACAGGTTTCTGCTTCATAACAGCTTTTCTGACATTTGAATCCTGAGGAACACTGCCAATATAACTGAGTTTTATTCCAAGGAACTTTGTAACAACTGCATTAAGCTTTTCATAAAGATTACGTCCTTCACTCTCAGACTCAACTCTGTTAGCAACCATCTTAATAGAACATTCTTCTTTATTGTAGCCTTCATTCATGCTAAGCGCCTTTAATAGTGCATATGAATCTGTTACAGATGTAGGTTCAGGTGTTGTGACAATAATAGTCTCCGGACTAGCAAGCAAAAACTCCATAACACTTGGTGCTATTCCTGCCCCCGTATCAATGATTATCACATCTGCAAGTTCCTCTAAATCTGTCATTTTTCCTACGAGCCTTTTTACCTGCTCCTGATCAAGATTAATAAGATTAGCTATTCCTGAGCCGCCTGATATAAATCCGACACCTTCTGGTCCTTCTGTTATAATATCCTTTATTTCTTTTCCTTTGAACATAAGGTCGCTAAGATTATATTCAGGTATAACACCGAACATAACCTCAACATTAGCAAGTCCAAAGTCTGCATCAAGGATAATAACCTTTTTCCCCATCCTTGTTAATTCTAACGCAAGATTAACTGACAGATTAGACTTTCCAACCCCACCTTTTCCACTTGTAATAGCTATAACACGAGCATTCTTTATATTATTCTGATTCTGCTTTCTGATCATATTACGAAGATTCTCTGCCTGATCCATCATCATTCGCCACCTCCAAGTAACTGTCTTGCAACACCCTGCTCGTTAATCACTTCTATATCATCTGGTACGTTCTGACCTGATGTTGTATATGAAAGGGGTCTGTCTGTTAACATGCGGATGTTTAATATGTTACCAACAGAACATGTTTCATCCAGTTTTGTAAATATAACTGCCCAGTCAACATCATCATACTTATCAGCAATACTCTTAAGATCCTTATACTTTGTCGTAAGACTTAAAGTAAGATAACACTCAAAATCAAACTCATCTGCTCTTTGTGCAACCTCTTCAATAAATGCCTTAAGTTCATCCATCTGTTCTGTTGCTTTATGCGATCTTCCAGCTGTATCAACAAGTATGAGATCATAATCCTTATATTCAGAAAGGCTCTTGTTCATATCTTCTACTGAATACACAACACTTACAGGACAGTCAATGATTGATGCATATGTGTTAAGCTGTTCAACAGCTGCTATTCTGTATGTATCTGCTGTTATGAAGGCAACTCTTGCCTCCTTTTCTATCTTAAAGCTTGAGGCAATCTTCGCAATAGTAGTAGTTTTTCCAACTCCTGTAGGTCCGATAAAGAATATAACCTTGGCTTTATCGCCCATTTCTATAGTCTTTGGTTTTCCCAGTTTTAATATAATCTTCTGATATACCGCTGCAAGTATACTGTCAAGGTTAGACTCTTTTTTTAGTGAATTCTCTATTTCACCTATTATTTCATCTGCGAATCTGCTGTCAACCTCATTATCTATAAGGTTCTTATAAATAAGCTGAAGGAACTTATAATTCGCATTTTCTCTTTCTTTTACCTGCTTATTTTCACCTGCTGCACCAGATATATCCTCTTTAATATCTGACATTCTTTTAGTATATGCAGAAGCTGCCACTGTCTTTCCCTGACTGCCTGATGATGGCATATCAGAGTTTAAGCTTCCCTGGTTCTGTAAAAGATTATGCAGGCTGTCAAGCTTCTGTTCTATGGCTGATGCTGAGCTTACTGCTGTATTATCATCAGCTATAAGATTAATAGTCGATGAAGTGCCTCCTGACACCATGCTCTGGTTAATCATTCTTTCCGGCTTTGCTTCCTGACCACTGGCAGCATTATTATCAAACACTGGCTTGTTTTTGTTGATTCCATCAACTATATCCTTTTCCTCAAGTGCTGCAGTAACCTCTACAGCATCCTTTTTAAACAATCTTGCCAGGCCTCTCTGCTTTATACTTTTTATATTAAGTACAACTGCTGTGCTTCCAAGTTCTTCTCTTGCTTTTATTATGGCTTCCATCTCTGTTGGTGCCTGAAACTTCTTAACTATCATTACGCTGTCACCATCCCTACTGATTGTAATTCAATATTAGATTCAACTTCATTATACGAGATAACTATAATGTCCTTATAATAATCAGATGCAAGTTTCTTAAAATACAATCTGACTATTGGTGAAGTTATAACAATCGGATTTTTTCCCATATCCTCAAGCTTCTTTAACTCTTCTCCCAGTGAATCCATGATTGCCTTTGTACGGGCAGGATCCAGTGAAAGGTAGGAACCCTGTTCTGTATTCTTGACTGCTCCCATAATCTCCTGTTCAACCTTAGGATCCAGTGTAATAACATTTGTAACTTCATTTGGTGGAAAATATTTTCCAGAAATTGCTCTCTTTAAGCTTTGTCTTACATATTCTGTAAGTATATCTGTATCTCTTGTAACCGCTGCATGATCAGCAAGTGTTTCAAATATTGTAACAAGATCTCTTATAGATATGCCTTCTTCAAGCAGATTCTGTAACACCTTCTGAATCTCACCTATTCCGAGCAGCTTAGGTACTAACTCATCAATAAGTGCTGAATTATTATCCTTAATATTATTAATAAGATTCTGTACATCCTGCCTTGTAAGAAGCTCTGCGATATGCTGTCTTATAACCTCAGTAAGATGTGTAGCTATTATTGATGGTGGATCTACAACTGTATATCCCATAGATTCCGCTCTTTCTCTCTGGCTCTCAGTTATCCATATGGCAGGTAGGTGGAACGATGGCTCAAATGTAGGTATACCTGTAATCTCTTCCTCCACATATCCTGGATTCATAGCCATATAATGGTCAAATAAAATCTCTCCTTCACTGACCTGTATGCCTTTTATTTTAATAACATACTGGTTAGGATTCAGCTGTATGTTATCCCTTAAACGGATAATAGGAACTACCGCACCAAGCTCTAATGCAATCTGCCGTCTTATCATAACAACACGGTCAAGAAGATCACCACCCTGATTAACATCGGCAAGTGGAATAATACCATAACCAAACTCAAGCTCAATAGGATCAACGTTAAGCAGTGAAACAACATTTTCCGGCTTCCTTATCTCCTGTGCCTCTGTTTCTTCTGCCTCCGCCATCTCCTCGATAGTTGCTTCACCAGATTTATCCTTAAGTTTTCTTCCATATACTATAAGAAGTATGCCAAGCGGCACAAATATATATATAGGCAATGGTGTTAAAACACCTAAAAATGCAAGAGCAGCACCTACCATGATAAGAACTCTGTCTATAGAAAACAGCTGTCCTACCATCTCATCACCAAGTTCACCTTCACTTGATGCCTTTGTAACAAGAATACCTGTTGACAAAGATATAAGCAATGATGGAATCTGTGAACACAATCCATCACCAATAGTAAGAATTGCATATGTAGAAAGTGCCTCATTTACAGACTGTCCACGATACATCATTCCCATAATAACACCGCCAACAAGATTGATTGCTGTTATAATAAGACCCGCTGTTGCATCTCCTTTAACGTACTTCGTAGCACCATCCATAGAACCAAAGAAGCTGTTTTCCTGCTGAAGCTTTTTTCTTCTTTCAGCCGCTTCCTTATCTGTTATCGCTCCTGTATTAAGATCAGAATCTATAGCCATCTGTTTACCAGCCATCGCATCAAGTGTAAATCTTGCTGTTACTTCTGATACTCTTTCAGAACCTTTATTGATAACTATAAACTGTACAATAATAAGAACAATAAAAATAATCGTACCAATAACAAGATTGCCGCCACCGACAAACTCTCCAAACGTAGCAACTACGTGTCCTGCATATCCATCACGTAAAATCATCTTAGTTGATGATACATTCAGTGATATCCTGAAAATAGTCGTGAATAACAGCATTGTTGGAAATGCAGCCATATCCAGCACTTCTTTAGCGTATAATGAATTAAATAATATAATAAGCGCTACCATTATATTAAACGCAAGTAATATATCAAGTAACCATGAAGGAATAGAAATAATGAAGAATAAAACTGCTGAAAGTATATATATGCCCATGAATAAGTCATTTTTCTTTAACTTCACTTTATTTCTCCTTCCCGATGTAATATTGTATCATAAATATTTATCCTTAATAATAGTGTTATATCTGTAATGTAACCGCCACCATATTCTGGCAGCTTCTACATATTTCGACATTGATTAGTTAATTATATCACACATTTTAATTATAATCTATTATTTGTTCGCATAACTACAGCAAGTATTTCTGCCACTGCCTGATATAACTCTGGAGGTATCTCCATGCCTATATCTATGTTATGATATAGTATTCTTGCCAGTGGTTTATTCTCCACTATAGCTATATTGTACTCTTTTGCCTTATCCTTTATCTGGAACGCAAGATAATCTGCACCTTTTGCTATCACTACAGGAGCTTTTCCCGCATCAGGCTCATATTTAAGAGCAACTGCAAAATGCGTTGGATTAGTAATGACAACATCCGCTTCTGGCAGCTGCTGCATCATTCTCCTTCTTGAAACCTCCTGCATCCTTCTTTTTATCTGACCTTTAACCTGCGGATCACCTTCTGTATTCTTGAATTCATCCTTAATTTCCTGCTTAGTCATCATGTTATCGTTTTTAAACTTAATTCTCTGATAAAAAAGATCTGCAAAGCCAACAATAAGAAATACAGCACTTATTTTAATGCCGAGGTCAATAATAATACTGCCTATTGTGGATAAAGCTGTGTTTAGTCCTACATCATAAAATGTCAGAAGAATATTCATTTTACTTTTAACTGTATTATATACCACAATCATTATAATGGATATCATCGCTATTGATTTAATCAGCTCTACAAGCTGTCTTACTGAAAACATCCTCTTAAATCCACTTATCGGACTTATCTTACTGAACTTTGGCTGCAAAGGCTTCGCTGTAACCATCCATTTCTGCTGAAGCATATTTCCAAGTATGGCTATAACAATAGCAACTAATAAAATAGGTATAACAAGCTTTATCATATCTATAATAACCTGCTGCATAACAGAGCCTGCCGTTCTTATCGGTAATCCGTTATAGCTGTCGTCTACAACCTTAGATATAGAGTTATATACCTGTGTATACACATCTATAAGCCCTGTTCCAAGTTTTGATAAATATATCTTTAATATAATAAAAAGAGACATAAGCGAAACCGCCGTTATTAGCTCTTTACTTTTAGCAACCTGACCTTCCTTTCGGATATCGTTAAGCTTTTTACTTGTAGCTGGCTCTGTCTTTTCACCACCAGGTCCATCCTTTGCAAAGAACTGCAGATTAAGCTTTAACAACAAAGTTTCATTATCCATATCAACTCATTCCCCTTACAAGTAATGAAAACAAATCTTTTATTTCCTCAAATATAAAATTAGAAACTGCTGGAAGCATTCTTATCGTGAAGAATATGACAAATATACCAACAAATATTTTAAGCTGCATACCAACAACAAACATATTCATCTGTGGTGCAATCCTTGCAAGAATCGCAAGAATACAGTTAAGCAGAAGCATAGTGGCAAAAACCGGAAGTGCTATTCTGAATCCAATAACAAAATAATCCGACATAAACTGAATAATAGTTGTATATAAACCTGCACCAAACTTAACTCCACCTATAGGAATAACATTGTATGTTTCAACTATTGCTTCTATCAGGAATCTGTGCATACCTGAAATTATCAGAAGCAGCATCAGCATATAATAATAAAAATTTCCCATGATACCAACCTGCATACGTGTTGTCGGGTCATATATCTGTGCCATGGATATACCTATATCCATATCTATCATTTTACCTGAAAACTGTATAATCTGAACTGCAAAAGATGAAACTGCACCAAGCAAAACGCCAACTATAACTTCCTGTACTACAATCACACAGAAATCCATCATATTGTTATACTGCACAGTCATGTCTGAATTAATAGAATACACTATAATACTTAGCGCAAAAGAAAAGCCTATCTTAAACCTGTTTGGTACATTCGCAGTATTAAAAAAAGGCGCAGCAAAGACAAATGAGGCTAATCGGATAAGTATCAAAACAAATAGCTCAAATTGTCCAAGTGCGACTTCATAATTAATCATTGTAATTTAATCCTTTAATCAAATATACTGGGAAAAATTCCACAAATTATTCATAAATCCTGTAATCTGATTCAACATCCATGAACCTATAATCATAATAGTAAGCAGAATTGCTATAAGCTTAGGCACGAATGTAAGAGTCTGCTCCTGAATAGACGTAAGTGTCTGAAACAGACTTATCACAAGACCTACCACCATAGATACAAGCAATACTGGTACTGCTGTTTCTACTATAACCCATATTGTCTGTCTTGCTATATTAATAACTGTACCAGCATCCATCTGTATACATGCCTCCACATCCTGTATAAATCCATAAAATCATCATGTATTACTTAAAAGTAAGCATCAGATTACCTATAATAAGATTCCATCCGTCCGCCATAACAAACAGTAGTATCTTAAATGGCGTTGAAATAGTTGTAGGCGGCAGCATCATCATACCCATAGACATAAGTGTCGATGATACAACCATATCTATAACTATAAAAGGCAGGTAAATCAAAAAGCCTATAATAAATGCTATTCTTAATTCACTTATAATGAATGAAGGAATAAGAACTCTCAATGTAATATCATCCTCTGACTTTACAGAGCCTTCCTCATATCCTGCAATCTTCAAAAAAGTATCCAGATCCTTTGTAGATGTCTGCTTAAGCATAAAAGTACGCAATGGCTTTATGCCTTCATCAAACGCCTCCTGTACTGTCATCTCATTGTTCGATAACGGAACCACCGCATTATTATATACTTCTGTAAAAGTAGGTGTCATGACAAATACAGTAAGGAATAATGATAAGCCTATAATCACCTGATTAGGCGGTACAGTCTGAGTACCTATAGCTGCTCTTGTAAAATGAAGAACTATAACTATTCTTGTAAAAGATGTCAGCATGATCAGAATAGATGGTGCAAGTGAAATAACAGTAAGTACTATAAGCATCTGTAATACTCCTGCCATATCGCTGCCATCGCCGCTTGATATGCCTATACTTATAAGATTATCTCCATCTGCAGCAAGAACCTTAGCTGACACAGCGAAAATAATACCCATTATTGTACTCATTGCAATGCTTGCTTTAGCTAAAGTTTTCTTATGTTTCTTAATATACTGTAACATACTAAAATCTGCCTAACTTTCTGGCTTGTCCTTTTTGAATTTCTCTAAAATCTCTTTAAAATTATCATTGTTAATAAGCATCTTACCAGATGAAGATTCTTTATATATAAGTTCATCTTCATCCAGTTCGCATAAATATGAAACAGTATCTTTAGCTACTGCAATGGCAAAAACCCTGCTTCCTATCTTTACTATCTGTATGTATTTATTATTTGCTATACGCATAGTTTCCAATATGTTGATATTGCTGCCAGACAACTTATTCTTCTGATAGTTACCAACAAATCTTGTAACGTAATATGTAACAGCTAATACAAAAATAAATATTATAAGTAAAGTGAGAAGCTGCGCAAATGCCTCTATTCTGCTGCTCATCGATGCAATAACCATCAGCCTACAACTTTCTGGACAGCTTCAAGAACTCGGTCTGCCTGAAAAGGCTTAACAATGAAATCCTTAGCACCTGACTGTATTGACTCAATAACCATAGCCTGCTGGCCCATGGCAGAGCACATAATAACAGAAGCGTTTGGATCTGTTTCTTTTATCTTCTTAAG
>ERZ791765.1163-NODE-1163-length-18223-cov-3.657695_pt1 | contig 18223 bp, 33 predicted proteins | sample MGYA00509949_ERZ791765 | MGnify/ENA primary metagenome ERZ791765 (study PRJEB30046, sample SAMN00791980) | human gut metagenome | study: EMG produced TPA metagenomics assembly of the A metagenome-wide association study of gut microbiota in type 2...
CGAAAAAAATTAATTAGTTTAAGAGGAGATACTCCAAGAAGTGTTATTGCTTGCTTATTAGGAATAACTCCTCAGATGATAGGAGCAATTGAGAGAGGGACAAGAAATCCTTCACTGGCTTTAGCTAAAAAGATTGCTAATCTTTATAATGTTACAGTTGATGAAATACTTAGTTGTTTGGAAGAATCATCTACTGAAAATATTTAGAGGATATAGAGGAGGTGTAAAATGTCATCTAAACAAGTAGATTTAGTAAAGCGTGAAGCTAGAAGACAAGCATTAGCTAAGATGGGCATACATACAGAAGAACAATTCAGACACGCTGTTCAAGAAGCTAGGGCACAAGGGCTTTTTAATATTGGATTTCTTACAGCGGCAGCACGTAAGGATGAGTGTGTATCAGATAAGTCTTATTGATACATAATGTTATAACTTATAGCAAATAAGTGGGTTGCAACCACAAGAGCAGATGAGATAGATGCTCTATGAAAAAAAGTGTTAAGCATATTATACACAATCAAAGAAATCTGGGGAGTACTAAAACCTAGACAAATAAAGTACATATGTGCAGGTTATTGCACAAGGAGGAATTAAGATGAAACAAAATGCATTTAGAACAAGATTGTATGAAGCACGCAAAGCTAAAAAATTATCTCAGTTAGATGTTGCGCTTGAACTTGGTGTTAATAGAGCAAGGATAAGCGATTGGGAACTTGGTAAAGAGGATTTACGAGTAGAAACTGTTGTTGCTCTTTCAAGAATTTATGAAGATCCAGAAGTGTATACACTGTATATGTCAGAAGAACATGGAGCAGATGACTTAGTGCCTTCGGCAAACTGGTGTAAGCACAGCGGGCAGGATTTACGGCTAGTTGCATTAGAGATCCAAAATGAATATAACGATGTATCAGAAGAAATCCCAAGGCTAATGAAAATACTTAGAGATGGGGTGATAGATGATACAGAAAGAACAGATTATAAGAATTTTATACAACAGTCAAAAGAGTTAGTGGCGGTGTTGTTCCCGCTGATACTTAGAGAAGAAATGCAAAAGAAAAAAGCCCTTCAATGCGGGAACATTGAAAAGGCTTATATCTAAAAAATACATGTGTGACTTAAGTATAGCACGGTTTGATACTTAAGTCAAAGGGAGAATGAAAAGTGAATAGTAAAACAAACGCAATTGTTAATTTTATTGCTGAGGAATTCAGCAGCTTTATATACATTTTAAGTGTTGTATCAGGAGCGTTATTAGGTGGCGCATTGGTAGCAAGTATACCACTTTGTGCAATTCTAGTAGGCTTTTACAACTTATAGATAAAAGGGGGATAAGCTTTGAACTTACATGATCAAGCAGTAAAAATAGCCAATCACAAGATTGCATCAAATCCTAAAGTGTACAGTGCTTATACAGACTCGGTGCTCTATGAAATGCTTGTGGAGGAATGTGAGGCACAGTTAAATTTCTCAACGGCAACATTTCAAATTCATGCATTAAGGGAGATGGCTTATGAGCAAGGTGCTATTTAACAGAAAACCTATAACTATTGACATTGATTTTGCAACAGCAGTAGGCCTTAATGAGGCAATTGTACTACAGCAAATTCATTATTGGATAGTAAAGAACAAAGAAGAAGGTAGGAACTTAAAAGAGGGTAGATTCTGGACATATAACTCCATTGAAGAATGGCATAAAAAAATTCCTTTTCTAAAGAAAGATGCGGTAAGAAAATCTTTAGAAAAGTTAAGGAAGCTGGAGATTTTATTAGTTGGTAATTACAACAAATCAAGAGTAGACAGGACATTATGGTACACCATTAACTATGAGAAGTTAGATGAATTTATGCAAGTGGTAGAAGCCCAATCCATAAAAGAACTTATTTCAAAAGATGATGGTGAACCACAAATGCAAAGTGGAGATAACACAAATGCATTTGTGAAAAATCACAAATGCAAAGACGAGAAAAACGCAAATGCAAATGTGGAAAATCACACACCAATACCAAATATATATACCAATAAGTATTTAGGTATGTATGTAGATCCCTTTGAGTGCTACGAACAAAACTTTTGCAAATTGATACCAGCACATGTTCGCAATATGATTATTAGTTTTATAGAAGATGGCATTAGTCAAGAACTTATATGCTATATCATTTGTGAAACTGTCTCTAAACAAAAGACATGGAATTATGCAGCAGGGATACTGAATGATTGCGTATCAAATATGTGCTACACCGTAGACCAGTTTAAAATTAAGAATCTAGAATTTAGAGCATCTCTAAAAGGGGGAAAGAAAAATGCAAGCAATGACAGCAGACCTTCTAGAAAATCCATTAGTACAGAGAGTATTAAGGGCCAAGATGAAAACACAGCAGCACAGACAATCCTTGAAGAAAGAGGATGCACAGCAGAAGAACTTAAGGCTAGAGCGAGCAGGCATACCAATTTCTAAGTGCCCATATGGGGTATGTGATGGGAATGGTGTCATCTTAAATAGTGCCAACGAAAATGAGTCTGCAAGCATCTGTAAATGTGTACAGGATAGAGTAAATAAGGCACGATACATTAATGCTAATATACCCGAACGCTTTAAAATGTTTACGGTAAATTCTTTTGATTGCAGCTTGTATGACAAAAAAAATGATGCAATCTTAGCCTGCAATGCTAAAGAGGCAGCTATAGCTTACCTCACTCATTTTGAAGAGAATGCTGAGCGAGGAGAAGGTTTATATCTACATAGCCACACCAAAGGAAGTGGCAAAACAAGATTAGCAATAAGTATTGGAAATGCCATTATGGCGTCATATGGCAAGGATGTGAAATTTGTAAGATGCCTCGATTTATTAAGTAAGGTTAAAGAAAGCTACAGAGAGGATTCGGAGTATAGTGAGTATCAAATACTAGAGGAAATATGCAATATCCCCGTACTTATCTTAGATGAAATTGGGGTAGGTAACGCAAGCGATTCAGATAATAAGATACTTACTCGAATTATAGAAAATAGAGGCACCAATAAAAAAATAACAATCCTAACATCGAATTGCGATATAGATGAGTTGCCATACGATGAAAGGGTCATAAGCAAACTTAAAGAGCAGGCAAGAAGAATTAAGATGCCAGAAGAAAGCGTGAGAGATAAGGTAGCTGAACAAAGAGACCGAGACTTTGGCAAACAAGTATCATTATTGGAGTGATTAACATGGACTTAACATTAGGATGCAAGGAACAAGTAGGAGCACGAACGATTTATTATTTAATGAATGGGCATAAGCTTACAAAAGATGAATGGACAAGCTTAGTTGAGAACCATATCAAAAAAACATCAAATAGAGAAGCTTATGAAAAAATTAAATCGACCGTAAAGCTTTGGAATAAGCATGACTCCATTGAAGAAGTGGCAATGCATGTCTATGCATCTAAGTATTGCACAAACCTTCAGGTGGAAAAGAGAGAAAGGGCTGTTAAACCAATAAAAGCAGAGAAGGAAACAGGTTATAAACAGCTCACAATTTGTTAGGAGATAATCTATGAGAACTACATATAGCACAGAACCAATTAGGGTAAAACAAATTGACACCGAAACTGGAGAAGTAATAGAAATTTATCCAAGTATTGTATCGGCAGCCCGCGACAACTTTATTGCGGCTAAGACAGTAAGGAGAGCTTTAAAGGGTAATGGATATGTACCTACAAAGCAATTAAAATTCGAACTAGCATAAGAGGAGAAAGCAGATGGCTATTATAAATTGCAACAGCAACCAGTGCAAATGGTGCACTAATGGAGAATGTACCTTACAAGGGATAAAGGTTATTAATGGCTTATGCCAAGAGTTAGTTAAAGAACAGTCTGTATAGACTAAAGGAATGGTCAAAACAGACTAACGAAGAGGGAGGCATAAATGGACAAGCGTTATTACAGCTATTTAGCAGATATGAAGCTAAAGGCAACTGAATATAGGATTGTACTTGTACTGCTTACAAAGCCTTATACAGCTGCACAGTTGGTAAAAGAGACTGGCATTGCAAAAGGTAATACATCTAGATACATAAAGAAGCTTAAAAAGCTTGGATTGATAGAAATAGATAGCATACAGGGAAGCAATAAGTACTATAAGGCTGTGTGTGATATGAGAAAGCTTATGGAACTTATGCCAGGGCAAATAGAGTTATAAGACAAGAGAGGATGAAACATCATTAGTACAACAAGAAAAATAGAGAGAAGCGTGCTGAGATATAAATATGGAGCACGTAGAGTCAGTGAATTATACAGAGGTAGATGGAACAGAATCCAAGCGAAGAAAAAAGAAAGTCGGTTAAAAAGATGGTTTAAGAAGCTAAGAAAGCTTATTACAAAAAGGTAATAACCTAATCTATTGATGGAGGTGGAATATGAATACATTAGATAAGGCCTTGATAGGAGTGTATTTAGATTCAATAGAGAGAGTGCTTAATGGAATGCAATTATTTGCAGAGCGTGGGTACGAGGATTTAATTGAAGCAAGGACAGATAAAGGCAAGCAATGCATAGAAGAAATTAAGGGCATTCTTGATAAGACAAATTAACTTTTGGAGGTGTAGAAGTGAAAGAAGTAAAAGAAAATATTCAGGAAACAATTAATGAAAGTTGTGTATGGGTGCAAAAAGAGATGAAGAACAAAACAATGTCCCCAGAAGTAGTTGCAGCTATTCCAGAGACATTGAAAGCTATTAGTAATTTAGCGGATACATTACTAAAGTATAGAACTATTAATTAGAGTTAGCATGTTCACATACTTTAGTTAAAATAGTTTGATACATTGCACCAACTTCGTTTGCAACATACTGATTATATTCATCATTAGTTTCAAATGAAGCTGAAGAAGCAAAACAATTTTTTTCTAAGAGCATGAGGCATAATTCTTTTGCAATTTGCTCATGTTGTTCACTGTATTTCATAAGACACCGCCTTTCTTTTGTATTTCAGCTTTGCAGAGCTGATAGATAAATTATACGGTGGTTTAAAGAAAAGTTCAAATAAAGTAATAAAATCAATTTTTGATGGAGTGAGATGATGGAAAATTACAATAGATACACAGTGTATATGGATGATTGTGCAGCAATCGTAATCGAAATAGACAGAGGGTGTGATAGACCTAACAATATGTCAGATGATGAAATTATAGATGCTTATATGGAGAACAACTATGGTGGACGTAATTATGAAGTAGAAGAAGGAGATCCTGATACAGTGTTCCTAGATGAAGAAGATATATGGGGACTAGTTGAGGACTGATGAAATAAAAGTGAATTTTTAATTGAAGGGAGAGATTAAATGTTTACAGCAGAAGAAGCAAGGGCAATAGCCCTTGCTAACATGTCTCAACGTGATAAAGCTGAATTAAAAGTGGCTGATAACAGTATTAAGCAGGCGATAGAAGATGGAAGAATGAGTTGCTATTGCTATAAATGGTTAGGTACAAAGGTGATAGCAGAACTTGAGAGATTAGGCTACAAAGTAAAAAATGAATCAAACCAACGAGATGGAACGATGTTTGAAATCAGTTGGTAAAAGTAAATTTTGGAGGGATAAAGATGGATAGCGATATTTCATACAATAAAGAGCCTAAAAAGGGAACATGTAGAGAACTTAGTAGCACAATTAATATCAGTTCAGCAAGACATTCTAGAATTGTGATAGATGCATTAGTAACACGTGGGTTTGATGTTGATGTAGAGTATACCCCGATAAACGACCATGATGCGAAAGTGGAACTTAAGGTTTTTGATATTAGTAGATAAAAGTAACTTTTGTTAAGGAGGATGAAAAGTATGTCAAGAGGCACAGAGTCGGCAAAAGTAATCCAGGTAATTGAAACTAGAAGTGTAAGAGGAAAAGGTAATATAGATGATCCATGTAGAGTAGTAATCCAGTACTGGAGCTTAAATGGAGAACTCATTGCAGAGAAAGATGAAGTTGATAAAGGGAGGGACTATTAAATGAAGGTAGATTATAAGAAGCTAACAGAGGATTTAATTAAAGCAAAGGAAGCTGCAAAAGAGGCTGTTAGTGGTGAAGATGGTGGAACTGCTAACTTGGATAGTATGACGATTGCACTACCAGGAGCAAGGGAAGAAAAGGTTATACAGGCTGTAAAAGATGCAGGTCTTTATACAAGAGGGAGAAGGCAATGGATAGGTACTAGATACTTTATCAGCGTACCGATAGCAGCGCAAGGTAATGACCGATGTAGGCAAGTAGAAGCTATGTGTAAAGTAATGCGAGAAGCAGGGTATGACATTTTGATGTATGAACAAGCAGACTAAATAAAAATAATTATTGTTGGTGCCGGCATTAATGTCGGTACCAGAACGGAGGATAAAAATGAGTATTATGTTTAAAAAAGTAATTATGCATACATTAGATACGTCATTAGATAGACCACTGTTATCTAAAGAGTGCTTAACCTTAACAGATGATACAGAGGCTTATATTACAAGTTATGTAGTAGGTCTATTTGAAAATCATAGCATGGCTAAAGCGGTGTTTGAAGACAGCTCACCATGGCTAGAGGTTATCAAAAGTGGTATTAAAGATTTTTATAGTTTCTCATGTGATATGGCTCATCAATTTTTTGCATATCTACAAACATTTGAAAACATTCCAAGTGGTGACTTGATTGTTACTCAATTTGAACGTGATGCAGTACCATATGTGGCATTTATTAAACTGAACTATAAAGAAGCATACACTCATGTAATGGATCACAGTATAGAGAGTAATCAAATAATAAAGCATAAGAGTATATTCCCTGAGAGCACTAGCAAAATTCAAGAGGCAGCTATTATCAATATAGAGAAAATGAATATCCTTTTGCTAGATGCTCATAAAGAGAAATATGTGCACACATTATTAGGTTGTACGGCGCCTCTTTCTACAAAACAGAAAATCAATGTTGTAGAAAAAGTTATTACAGAAGCCATTGAGGAAAACTTTGAGAATAAAATAGAGGCCCTTTCTTTTGCTAAAAGTAATATAGCTAAAAGCATTGAGAGTACAAGTAGCATCATGATAGAGGATGTATTGCATGATACATTTGGCGATAGGGAAGAAATCATAGATGCTTGTATGGATATATTTGAAAAACAAGGTATAACAGAAGAGGCTATTGAGTTACAACAAGCCTATAAAATAGGTAAAAAATATACCACTCACAAGTTGAAAACAAACACTGGTATTGAAATCAAATTACCTGTTCAAATACTTAATGATCCTAATGCTGTAGAAATCATTACTAATCCGAATGGAACGGTGGAAGTAAGGCTTAAGAATATAGCAACGCTGATTAGCAAGTAGAATCTAAGTTTGTTTGGAGGGGGGAAAATATAAGTTAAAAACCCCACTATTTAAATAGTGAGGTTTGATATAAGAATATTATTTAGTCAAGAATAAATGATTTTTTCTTTCCACTGTTTCCTTTTGGATATTCTCTGATGCGTACAACAAAATCTAGGTTAACTATTTCAATGGTATTTTTATTTTCTACTAAGATAGCACCATTGTTTACCTCTTTTATCACTCCTGTTAATTGTGAATTAAAAGTGTATATCAGACATTCTTTGTCAATAAATTTTTTTGCTAATTCTAACATTAGAAATTTCTCCCCCTTAATTTTTGATTTGGTAATTCGTTTAATTAAAACTTTATTGTTTTGACCTTGCATAAGCAAAACAATAAGTAATGGTAGAAATATAGCAATATACATTGCCGGGTTCAATAGACTCACCACCTTACAATTATACAAAACGCATGAGAAATCTAATAGTAACCTAAGTATAACAAATGTTAAGAGATGTGTTCAACAAATAAAATAGTTTTTTGTTATGTCTAGTGTGACCTTAAGTACTTAAATCACCCTAGACAAATAAATTGATAGGTATGTCAGAATGTATATATATCAGATCCATTAATAGTGTACGTAAAAAAGTTAGATTTATACATGAAATAAAATAAAGCTGTAGAGGTTAAGTCTACAGCCTATATGAAAAATTATAACTCGTTTTTGATTTTTTCCATTTCTTTTTGAATTTTACATTGTGAAGAAGAGGAGATACTGTTGTATGTAGTAATAGCATGAATAGCAACCCCAATCCCCCATCCTAAAAGAGGGTAAATAAACCAAAGAGTAGAGCTAAAGGATAGGTTTATTACTATTAACAATATCATAACAGCAATATAAACTACTAAATGAATAAAAAAAGCTTTCTTTAAAGCAAGACGTTTAGTAGCTAACTGATAAAGCTCTTCGTCAGAAAGATTAATATTAGACATAAAATAAACCTCCAAATGAATTAAAATTTTCAATTCTAGAATAATAAATTGGATAATGATTGTCAAATAAAATTAGTTTTTGGGCAAAAAAAATACACCTTGGCAGATATGTATAATGATACAATGCGGGAACTTGATTTTATTTTATAATCGCCAAGGAGTATTTAATTAGATAGGCTAATCATTTAGGAGTGAAGCCTATCTACTAGTAATTATAAAATAATTAAACACATGATTCAATAAAAAATGTTTTTTGGGAGGAATAAGTATGGCTGGATTTATAGCTGGAGCTATTTTAGCACTTATAGTATATGCCATTTTTGAATGTATAAATCAGGCAATATCTGATTATAGATTTGAACATAAACTTAGAGAGATAGATAAGAGGTATGAAGTAGTGAATAGAGAAATCAATAACACAAAGAAAAGGTTTAGATAAAAATTACTTTTGAGTTGGAAGTGAAAAAGCTTTAGGAAGGAGCTAACAAATGAGGTTCAAGGGAAGTAATAAACAAATAGGAAACATCTTTAAAATATTAATCCAGTTGTATGGAGTAGATGCCAAAATATCAGATATTCAAAAATCAATGCAATTGAAAAGCTAGTTATCAGACATTATAAAGAATAAATGAAATAATTGAATAAAGACCTAAGCACTTATGTTAAATTCTAGCAATTTGGCATAAGTGTTTTGGTGCTTATTCAAGCAAATGAAAGTTTGATATTTAGGAGGGATTAGGATGAAAAATAAATATTTACAAGAGACAATAGAGTGTTTGGGAAACTATAAGGAGTACAGAGCGAAATTAGAATCAAAAAAAGAGTTTTTAAAGAAATTAAAAAGTGAAAGAGAGAATAATGATAGAGAAGTTGGTATAAAAAGTATGACATATGATGAGGCACCTGCAAAAACAAATAAAGTAACTTCTATAGTAGAGAAAATAGCAATTAAAAATATTCAAATGGAATTAGACTTAGAGGAAGAAATTGATTCATTACAGTACTATCTAATGAGAATAGATTTAGCACTAGTTGAGCTTAAAGATGAATGGAAACAAGTATTACAGCTTAAATATATTGAAGGGTATCCATGGGAATACGTAGCTATAAAAATGGGACAAAGCAAAGCCACCTGTAGAAGAAATGGGGATAAAGCAGTCAAAGCGTTTGCTGATAGAATACAAGGACAAGAAAGTTATATTGATTTACCATTGTTTAGATATATTTATATTGAACAAGTAGAGTAGGCTTAGCGGCCTGCTTTTTGGGGTGGAATAAGTGAGCAGGCAATGAGCATGTAATGAGCACTAAAAGAGCATCAAATGAGCACCTATTGAGCAGATTGCCGTGTTAAGATGTTAATGGGTGAACGAAAGAAAATCATCCTAAACATTGAGTTCATCCTAATTCCCCCTAAAGAAATATTAAAAGGATAGGGCAACCTATCAAATATCTGTTTTAAACGCACCTAGTGATGTAGAAATCTAGGTGCGTTTTTATTTAACAATATCTTACGAAGGAAGGAGAATAGTTATGGGAAAGGCTGTTAAACCAATAAAGGATATAAAGACAGAATTAAAATTACTAAAGAAGTTTCAAGATGAAGATATTAGGGTATACAACTATTGGGTTATTGCCAGAACTGGAGCCTTTCGAAGTAAAGATGTCTTACCTCTTACAGTGGGAGATGTTAAACGGATATTAGAAAAGGGATACTTTGATATTGATGAAAGTAAAACAGATAAAAATCGAAGTAACCCTATTGATTCAGATACAAGAGCAGAACTTGTAGGGATGATTAAGAACAAGAAAAATAAAGATGTGCTATTCCCTTCGCGTAAAGGTGTTAATCAGCCTTTAACACATAGGCAGATGCAGCGCTTGATTGTTAAGTATGGTAAAGAATGTTGTATTAATAATATTGGTACACATACTCCTAGGAAGACAACGGCCTATCATGTGTATATGGAAACAGGTGGAGATATTGAGGAAGTAAAAAAATTATTAGCACATGAAAAGAATAGGGATACATACAGATATGTTGACATAGAGCAAGAAAGTAAGATGTACAGGATTAAAAAGATTAATAATCCATTTTCAAAGAAAAATAAGCGACTTAACATCTATGAATAGACTATAAATTACATATTTAAGACATTCATTAAGTAAATGGAGCCTTAAAGCTTTGAAAAATAAGGTTTAAAAGGTGATTTTACGAATGTCAGTCTTCGTATATAGGAAAAGCGACATTCATTTTCATATAAAAAATAGCATCAAATTATTGATTATCAAAGGCTAGAAAGCATTTTAGTATAAAAATAAATTTTCTGATAAAATTCTTAGAATTTTACCTATACAATTTAGGTAGAAAAATTTTTGTGCAACATTTCAAAAGGCATCTGGCGCTACTTCCTCGCAAGCGCCAGAAAAAAGGTGGTGAAAACATGAAGAAAACAGCTGAACAAATTATACAAGAAAATCTTAAAACCATTGAGGAATGGGCGTTACAGGGCATGAGTAAAAAAGAGATTGCAGAATGCCTTGGTATCGGATATTCCACTTTTAGGGAAAAAATAGCCCAAAACTCTGGCACTCTGGCACTTTTCAAGAAGATAGCCAAGATGAAGAAAGAAATGAATAAGAATCAGGTAGAAGAAGTAGAGCAGACAATGTTCAAACGAGCCATTGGATATAACATAAAAGAGGAAGTTGTCACAAAGGTTAAAGAAGTGTACTTCGATGATAAGAACAATAAATGTAGCAGAGAAAATGTAATCGTATCAGAAGTCACTAAGCATATACCTGCAGATGTAGGAGCAGCTAAGTTCTTCCTAATTAACAGGGCTAAAAAGGTATGGCAAGACAATCCTCATAAGGTTGAGCATGATAAGAAGTTACTAGCTATTAAGGAGAAAGAAGCAGAAAGGAATGAGGTATTCTAATGGCTTTATATACAAAGTGTTGTAACTGTGGTGAGAAAATACCATATAGAACAAAGAGATGCGACAAGTGCCAAACAGAGTGGAATAAGATGCGTGAGCAGTACAAGGATGAAGCAATTAAAAGATTTAGGAACTCAAAGTGGTGGAAAAAAAAGGCTAAACAGATTATGAAAGACTATCACTACCAATGTCAATTATGCAAACATAATGGGATTGATAGAGTAGCCGATGAAGTACATCATATTATTCCTTTGAGTGTAGACTTTGAAAAGAGACTTGATGATAGAAATTTGATTCCATTGTGCGAAGAGTGCCATGACAATATGGATGTTCATGGTGGGGAGCTAACAATCCCCCCGGAGTATGGGAAAGATTTTTAGGTAACCTTTGGGAACCACTTAGGGCAGTCACGGTTACAAAAAATCTGTAAAATGAAATTTTAAAATATCTTTTAAAAGGTGGTGAGAAAATGGCTAGACCATGTAAAAGTGCAAAGGTACTTACAGAATCTTCTCAAACTAAATCAGAAACTAATGAGAGGATAGATCAAGAAGAAAAACTTAAAGGGAAAGGTGACATTAGGCCACCTGATTATCTAAGCCAAAGGCAATTGGAATTATTTTGGTTTATAGTGAACAACTTAGAAGAAGCAGGTTTACTTGGAGCATTAGATACTTTCATATTGACTACGTGCGTAATAGCAATAGATAGACTAGAAGATGTTGAAAAGAAAATTAATTTAAAACCTTCTCTTATGGCTAATAAAGATATTATGAAAATAAAGGATACTTACACAAAAGATTTCTTAAGATGTTGTAATGAGTTAAGTCTATCGCCACAAAGTAGGGCTAAGCTTGCTAATATAAATATGATTGCACAACAAAATGCAGAGGATCCATTATTACAATTACTTAATGGTGATACGACATGATATTACATGGGTTAGAATGGGCAAAAGATGTAGCAGATGGAAAGTTTGTAGCTGATAAGTGGGTTAAGCTAGAGTGTGAGAGGTACATAAAAAGGATTGAAGAACTTCAATATACAGATGAATTTAGGTATTATTTTGATGAAAAAGAATGCAGTATTATATATGGGTTCTGTAAATTAATTAATTATGCAACTGGATTTTATGCAGGTGAAGCAGTCTATGAGCACCTTGCAGGATTTCAGTTTTTTATTTTGGAAAATATATTCTGTTGGAAAAGTAAAGATAATGATTATGGAAGACTTGTAGAAGAACTATTGCTTGAAATAGGCAGGAAGTCAGCTAAAAGCTTTATATGTGCATTAATTGAAATAATCATTATGCTTAGAAGTCCTAAATTTGCTCAACATGCTATAGCAGGAAAAACAAGAGATATTTCAAGACTTGTTAAAGAGAGCATGAAGGAATTAATACTTGCAAGTCCTGCAATCAAGAAATACTTCAAGATTACTAGAGAGCTTATTACATGTACGGTTAATAACGCTACTTCCAAGGCACTTTCAGGAGAAGCAAACAATATTAATGGACTTTTACTTTCAACTTATATTGTAGATGAAGTAGGTAATCAAGAAACTGGCGATGTAGTTGGAGCTTTAAAGTTGTCTCAGATGAGTACAAAAACTCGACTTGCCATTTATATTTCAACGGCATATGACTTAGAGGTAAATATTTTTAAAGATATGATTCAGTATCATAAAGATGTGTTGTTAGGGAAAATTAAAGCAGAAAATACACTTTCACTTTTATTTGAGCTTGATGAAAAAGACGACTATAGAGATGAGAGAAACTGGATTAAAGCATCACCTCTTCAAATGACAATGGATAATGGGATAGAGTTTCTAAGAGGAGAGTTCCAAAAGGGACTAACCATACCAAGCGCTATGAGAGAATTTAGAATAAAAATTCTTAATCAATGGCTATCCAATAATGAAGAAGAAGCCTATTTGGATTTAAACACCTTTAAAAAGGGAGCAGTAGAAGAAATAGACTTTAAAGGTAAAGAAGTTGTGGTATCTCTAGACTTATCTCTTACTACTGATTTAACAGCTGTAGATATGATGTATAAAGAAAATGATAAATACTATCTTAAAGCAATAGGCATTCTGCCAGAGGAGAGCTTAAAACGTAGGCGAGAGAAATTTGACTATAGAGCTGCACAAGATAGGGGAGAATGCATCATAACAGAAGGAGATATTGTAGATTACAACTATGTAGAAAGCTTTATCAGACAAATAGAGGATAACTTTAAATGCACGATTAAATGTATAGTATGCGATCCGTACAATGGCACACAAATGATGCTATCTTTGGCAGAAGACTATGAAGTTATAGAGTTGAAGCAAACATATCCAAACTTATCTCCTCCTACAAAAGAATTTAGGAATGAAGTTTATAAAGGTAATATACATTATGAAAAGTCTAAGCTTTTAGAATGGAATGTATCTAATGCAGTGACAAGAAAAGATAGAAATGAGAATGAAGCATTAGATAAAGCAAATAAAAATAAGCAACGTATCGATTTAATTGCGGCAGCAGTATTTGCTTTTAGTGAATGCTATAAATCAGACAACGATTTTGTAGTACAAATAATATAGGCACTAGTAAATCTATAGAATGAAATATACAGAGGAAGTATAAAGTAATTCTACTACTAGTGCCTTATTTCATGAAAGGAGGTGGAAATGTGGCTATATGGAAAAGACGATATGCTGAAGCTGATTTTTTACAGGCAGTGGTTGGGCAAACTATTATAACTAAGCAAACAGCATTAGAAGTTCCCTATATCAATGGGTGTTTAAACTTAATAGCAGGTACTATAGCAGGGCTACCAATTAAGCTGTATAAAGAAGAATCAGATAAAGTAATAGAAGTTAAGGATAAAAGAGTGAACCTTCTAAATGATGATACAGGGGACTTACTAGATGGGTATACATTTAAGTACAATCTTATTTTAGATTATCTTATTTATGGTTCAGGATATGCTTATATAAATAGGCATAGAAATAATGTGAGAAGTTTACATTACATTGACAATCATTACATTTCAGTGATACCGACTACTGATCCTATTTATAAAGATGTAAAAATTAATGTAATGGGTGGAAGTTATAGATATTATGATTTTATATCTTTAGCAAGAAATAGTGAAGATGGCGTACAAGGGAATGGGCTTGTAACAGAAAACAAGGAAATTATTACACTGGCCTATAAACTACTTAAGTTTCAGAGAAATAATGTAGAAACAGGTGGAATCAAAAAAGGTGTTATTAAAGCCAATAATAAATTAAAACAAGAAGCACTAGACTCCCTAAAAGTTGCGTGGAGCAATCTATATGGTAAAGATAGTAAAGAGAATTGTATTATTCTTAATGAGGGACTTGAATATAAGGAGTTAGCAAACACACCTGTAGAAATGCAGATGGATGAAATGTCTAAAAGTATAAAGGATCAAATATGTAGCCTATTGAAAGTACCTTTAGCTGTTTTAGATGGAACAGCTACAGAAAATGTGTATCAGAACTTTGTAAAACTAACAATTATTCCAATAATTAATGCTTTAGAAGCGGCACTTAACCAGACTCTTTTATTAGAGGATGAGAAGAGTGCCTTTTATTTTGCAGTCGATACTAAAGAGTTATTAAAAGGTGATATTGAAAAACGCTATAAAGCTTATGAAATAGGTATCAAAAATAGTTTTTTACAAGTTGATGATGTTAGATATATGGAAGACTTAGAACCTCTTAACCTTGATTTTGTTAAATTAGGGCTTGCAGATGTACTTTATAATCCAAAGACAAAAGAAGTTTACACACCTAATACGAATCAGACTGTAAATGTAGACCATATGAAAGGAGGTGAGAAAAATGAGGGTACAGATTAGAGAAAATAGCATTGAAATTGACGGCTATGTTAATGCAGTATGTCGTGACAGTAGAGAACTTGCAGACAGACGAGGGAAGTTTGTTGAACAGATTGAAGCTGGGGCATGGCAAAGAGCATTAGACAGGGAAGATGAAGTAAAACTGTTATTTAACCATGATAAAAAACGTGAACTTGGGTCAACTAAGCAAAATGTTGAGTTATGGGAGGATAATATTGGCTTAAAAATCAGGGCAACAATTACCGATGAAGAAGTAATTGACTGCGCTAAAAATAATAAGCTTACAGGTTTTTCTTTTGGCTTTTTTGCAAACAAACAACGTTATGAACCAGTCAAAGAAGGACTAGAACGACGTTACATAGAGGACTTAAAAGTGACAGAGGTGAGTCTTTTAAGTAAAACACCTGCCTACTTTGGTACACAGGTAGAACTTAGAGGCGATGAAGCTACTATAAGAGAGATTAGAAGCACAGAAGATGTGCAGGACCATGTAGAAGCACAAGAAAACCAAGAAGAACCACCTAAAGTGGACTACTCAAAATATAAATATTCATTTTAAGGAGGGCTAAAGCCTATGAAAATTAAAGCATTAATTGAAAAAAGAAATACTTTATTAGAGGAAAGAGATGCTATTGTAGCAAAAGCAGAGGAAGAAACAAGAGCTTTTGAGGATACAGAGTTAACACGTATGGATGAAATCAAAAATGAAGTTGCTCGTATTGATAAGAGCATTACAGTTCTAGAGGAATCAAAAGACTTTGAAAAACGCAAAGCACCTCAAGAAGAAACAGCAGAAGAAGCAGAAACAAGAGCATTTGAAGAATATGTGCGTGGACAAATTTCCGAAACACGTTCAGGTGAACAAAATATTACGATGGGAAACAATGGTGCAGTTATCCCAGTGACAATCGCACAGCGTATCATTAAAGAAGTAAAAGATATTTGCCCTATCTTATCAAGAGCAACTATGTATCATGTTAAAGGAACTCTTAAAATTCCAGTATGGGGGAAAGCAAACTCTACACATGATATTGCAGTAAGCTATCACACAGAGTTTGAAGAACTTACAGCAGATGCAGGAAAATTTACAAGTGTTGATCTTGATGGTTATTTAGCAGGTGCGCTTACACTTATGGGAAGAACAGTCATTAATAATGCTGATGTAGATGTTGTAGGTTTTATTGTATCTCATATGGCTGAAAAAATTGCGGAGTTCTTAGAAAAAGAACTGCTAGTAGGAACAGGTTCAAGTGCAGCACAAGGTATTACAAATACAACAAATAAGAAAACTATTACTTCAAATTCTGCAATTACAGCCGATGATTTAATTGATATGCAAGCACAAGTGAAGCAAGCGTTCCAAGGAAATGCATGTTGGATTATGCATAGTGAAACATTCACAGCAGTTAAAAAACTTAAAGATGGTAATAACAGATACTTACTTCAAGATGATATTACAGGTGAATTCCCTTATAGATTACTTGGGAAACCAGTATTCTTATCAGACAATATGCCGAAGATTGGAAGCTCAGCAAAACCTATTGTATACGGTGACTTAAGCGCATTATCAGTAAACTTTAGAGAAAACATTGAAATGCAATTATTACAAGAAAAATATGCGACACAACATGCTGTAGGTGTGGTTGCATGGTTTGAATTTGATGCTAAAGTGACAGAACACCAAAAAGTAGCAGTACTTGAAATGGGTGCATAATAGGGGGTAAAAATGAGAGTTCGAGCAACTGTAGGATTTTCAGGTAAACTTTCAATGTATCCAGGTGAAGAAAGAGAAATCACAGATAAGGAGGTCTTAACTGACCTTCTTAAATGTGGGTACGTTGTAGAGGTTGAAGAAAAGAAATCCCGAAAGGGTGTGAAGAAAGATGAAAGTAAGTGAGATCACATTAGAAGATATAAAACAGCATCTTAGAGTAGATTTTAATGACGATGATTTGTATATTGAAGGGCTACTAATTAGTGCAAAATCATATGTTAAAAATTATACAGGTTTAGACGGTGCAAAAATTGATACTATAGCTGAACTTACTAATGTTGTACTCATGATTGTGGCTGACTTATATGAAAACAGGGGAACAGCAGGCACTTCTTATAAGACAGGTGAAAGTATTAATAAAATATATGACAGCATGTTGAATATGCATTGTGTCAATTTGCTGTAGGTGGTGATTTTATGAATATAGGAAGATTAAATCACAGAGTTACCGTACAGCGTTATATGGAATATGAAGACGATTATGGTATAAGCCGAGAAGATTGGGTTGACTTAAAAACAGTTTGGTGCAGCATGAATAATCTTTATGGAAAAGAGTATTGGGAAGCCAAACAATATAGTGCTGAAAATACTATAGAGTTTGTTATTAGGTACAATGCTTGTAAGGAGTTAAGTGTTAATGGATACAGGTTAAAACAAGGCAATAGGTTATTCAATATCACTTCAATAGATAATGTGCAATATAAGAATGAAATGCTTAAAATTAAGGCTATAGAGGTGATTGCTTAATGGATTTAAAAGACTTAGATAGAGCGTTTGAAAAAATGATTAAGCAATTCCCACAGGCTAGAAGAAAGTTGGTTGAAGAATGTGGGGAGAAGATGTACCAAAAGGTTTTAGCAAATATGAATCAAGTTGATGAAAAGACAGGTAATCTTAGAAAAGGTGTTAAAAAGGCAGTAGGTTCTAGAGGTGGATATAGTGCAGTAAGACCAGATTATAAAATTGCACCACATACTCATCTTATAGAGAATGGACATAAAATTGTACGTAATGGGAAGGTTGTAGGATGGGTGTCAGGCAAGCACATGTATCGCAATGCTTTAAATGAATTAGCAAATGAACTTGAACAAGATGGAGAAAAGATGCTTGATGAGTTAGTAGGTGATTTTAATGGTTAATATTTTAGACATTTTCTACTCATTAATAGGTGAAATAAGAAAATGCGTGCCAGACAGTAAGCATTATATAGGCAACTTAACGGAGGGCTTTAAAACGCCTTCTTTTTTATATTTGTTAGTCTTTAATAAAGACACAAGATGTAGCAAATTTGTAAAAGATACTGTCTTAGACCTTCAAATTATCTATT
>ERZ791765.1165-NODE-1165-length-18211-cov-2.895902_pt1 | contig 18211 bp, 30 predicted proteins | sample MGYA00509949_ERZ791765 | MGnify/ENA primary metagenome ERZ791765 (study PRJEB30046, sample SAMN00791980) | human gut metagenome | study: EMG produced TPA metagenomics assembly of the A metagenome-wide association study of gut microbiota in type 2...
GTGCGTTTATTTGACTATAAATCTGTATGGACTTCCAATTATGGCAGGATAATTCAAAGATTGAATGATGGAACATATCAGCTTGTCAAAGGTGTATATTCAAGAGCCACAAAGGAATTGATCTATACATTAGACAGGAATGTTTATTTTAAGTCTAAGAATAGATGGGGATATAGGAAAGAGAAGGTAACTGCCAGTGACTTTGTAATTAAGATGTTCGTTGTCAATTATGACATGAAAAATAATACTATGGTGTGGCACAAGAACAATGATATAAAGGATAATTATTACAAACATTTATTCCCAGTCACAGATAAACAATACAATGAGATTTTGAGAGTACACGAACAGGACGGAGCAATCACAGATAAACAGATTATGGAGATTGTCAATGCAGTAGAGTTTAAACCTGATGATTGGAAACCTTGGCATAATAAAAGAACTTATGAGGGTGTTGGTTATCTTGGAACAGAAAATATTGATTCCAAAGCTGCTTCATACATAAAGTGGAAAAATATGATTCAGAGGTGCTATAGTGATGTTGTGCATAAATTAAAACCTTATTACATGGATAAGGAAGTTGGCATTGAATGGCTAAACTACCAGAATTTTAAGCTATGGTTTGATGCACATTATATTCCTGGAACTAAGGTTGATTTAGACAAAGATTTACTCTATAAGGAAGGTAATATCTATAGTCCAGAAACTTGTGCATTTATGACGCATTTCTTGAATACAGTATTTGAGGATAGAGGAATTGAAGGCAACATCAAACAGAATGATGATGGTACATATTCAGTATCAATGATAGTTCTTAATAAGAAGATGGATATAGGTGTATTTGATTCAGAAGAAGAAGCACATACTGGATTCATAGATGGTAAGATTGATTATATATGTGACCTTGCGGAAAAGTGTAAGGGTAAAGTGCCAGATTATGTGTATGAAGGTATGTTGAATTATAAGATTGAAATTGACTAATAATTGGAGGTGGTAGATTTAGTTCTGCTGCCTCTTTGCAGTTTATAAAGGAGAAAAAGGAATTATGGCTTATATAAAGGTCAAAGATAGAAGAAGATTAGAACGAAAAGAGTTTAGAGATTACATAAAGTTATCAGATGATAAAGTGCTTGATACAAAGAAAAATAATATAGATTTACTTGGTGATGATGAAATATTCATACAGTTGGAAGATACAGAACATTACTGGATTTCAAATTATGGCAGACTTACGAACAATATGAGGAAGGATAAGACATTCTTTTTTCATAAAATGGATAGTGGTAATCCAGAAAGAAGTGTGCATTGGACGATTGTAACATATGATATTGACGGAACAGCAATACATGAAGAAACAAAACCGGAGATACTTGTAGCAAAATATTTCTTAATTAAGTCGGCAGGATGTAGTAAAATATGGCACATAGACGAGAATATGAATAACAACCATTATAAGAATCTGATTTATGTATCTGCGGAAGAGTATGAGTTGTTGAGAAAGCACGTTAAAACAGTTGCGGAGCTTGGAAGAGAACAGGAATATTACGATTACAATACTGTCAAGGGTAATCCAGCTTATTCTATATGGACTGGTATTTATGCAAGGTGTAATGGTGATAGTTCGTTGTATGTGAATCAATGCTACGATGATGCTTATATGTGTGACGAGTGGAAGAATAGCAGAGATGCTTTTGCTGAATGGTATTCTGCTAATTATTATGAGTGTTGTGGTGAGCGCATGGCAGTTGATAAGGACTTATTATGTCGAGGTAATAAAGAGTATGCACCAGATAAGTGTTGCATATTACCTGAGACTATAAATTCTGCTTTGGCAAGTGCTACAAAGCGGAGAAGTCGTAATAAATCAGCAAAGGTTTATGCTATCGGTGTCGATTATGATAAAGCAAGAGATAAGTTCTTTGCAAGAATTACACCATTTGGACATGACAAACAAGTTAAGCTGCACTATTGGAATACAGAGGAAGAAGCATTTCAAGAATATAAGCTATTCAAGGAATCTGATATTAGAACATTAGCATTGAGATATAGAGATAAGATACCAGACGGACTATTTGATGCATTGATTAAATATGAGGTGCGTCCTTATAGTCCGTATGAAGATTAGAGGAGCATAAGTAATATCGGGCTATGCATGATAGATTGGAAAGTGGAGATTACGGAGTAGTGGAGTTTGTAGGCATAGCTGGTGACATGATTTACATTGACTAAATAACAGAATAATGTGGTTGGCTTAATATTATCTACAATATATTGTACTTTAATAAAAAATCTATTACAATCTAAAGAAAATGCCGAAAAGTATGTTACAATAAGGACAAGCTATTTAGGAAAGTATGAAGAATTGCTTGCATAGTATACACTAAGATGATATAATTATAAGCGTTATTAAGTGAGGTAGCCTAAGAAACAGGTGGATGCATTGTGACATCCGTAAGTCCTGTGGAGGCATTGTGATTAGGTTGTCTTGTGTAATATGTAATGCAAGGCAATTTTTTATTTACAAAAAGGAGAAATAGGATAGTTTGAATAATATCTGAAAGATACAATTAATGGAATTTAATCAAATAAATTATAAAAATTCACATACTAGATATTTTGAGAAAGATTTGGAAACAATATTAGTTGATTATATAAAAGCATCAGGAATTACAATTCTTCCATTGGCAGTGAGAGTTATGATTAAATTTTTAATGGGAGGAACTTTTAAAGAAACTATACAAATGTTTTTTTCAGATCGTGATATACTAATAATACTTGTTTCTGTAGTTTCATCTGCTGCTTTTGTAACATATAAATATTTGAATAGAAAACCGCTTTGTTTTATTTGTTGGGTTTGTGTTGCATTAAGTTTTGGAGCATATTTGAATATAGAACATATAGATACATTTAGGGGGATAATGTGGTTTATAATATCTATTATTTTTTCATTTTCAAATATACTTGCTAGTCAATATATTCCTAAAGAACGGAGGAAAGATATATGTTAGTTAATATTATATTAGTTATTATTGCGATAATAGGGGGTGGAATATTAATATTTTTTATATCGTGTGCATATAAGCAGTATAAAAGAGATACAAATTCTGAATATATTGAACTTTTTCCCCAAAAAGAGATGTATATTGAAAATGCTTACGAAGGAGATAGGTTTAATATGTCTGATAATGAAAAAAAAGATTCTGAAAAATGGGCAATAACACAAAGGGGTTCTGTTAGAATTGCTTGTGGTGCTTATTTTACATCAGATGAATATACAAAATATAGAGAAAGGGTGTTAAAGACAAATTTACCATGAAAAACAATAATATAGATAATAATTGGGAAATTTTATGTAAAATACATATTTTAACCAAACATTATACATTACTTGCTGAAGAATATAATATAAGTACAAGAGCATTTTTACAGCCAATGAAAGAACAAAAGGATGCGTATGAACATATTATAAGAGCTTATACAAGAAAATGTGAGAATCGTGTTTTGTCAGATGAAGATAGAGAATATATCTCTAAAAATATTGAAAAGGCAATTGGGCATGAATATAGAGCTTATTTTGATACGATAGATTATTTAACAATTTGTTTGAGAGAGTTAATTGCGAAAGAGCTATCAGGTATTTTATATAAAGAAATAATTCAAGTTTGTCCTCAATATGATAAATATAAGAAAATTTTATTAGATATTCCAGAACAAATTGCAATGTACAGGGAAAAGAAAGACATTGGTTCTAATGAAATGTTAAAATTTGCATCAGAATATGGAAAAGTGGTAGATGAATTGATTAAATGTTATAAGTATTTATGTTGTGATGTAATAAAGAAAATAAATAGTAAAGAATAAAATAAGGTATATTGGATATTAGTTTATCTGATATGCCCTATTTTTTACCGTTTTTGAGTTTAGTATGATATAATTTTATCAGTAGAAGTAATGTGAACACTTAATAATGGGGGTATGCTTATGTATGATGGTGGTAATCATTTTCCGCATGATGGCAAGCAAGGAAGATGTGGCTGCGGTGAAGGATATAGTTGGAATGATAATAATTATGGTCGGCATAGTGGCGGTTCATCTGGTGGCGGCGGTAATGGTATAAAAATATTTTTGATTGCAGTTGTCGTGTGCAGCATTATTGGTGCATTTAATGAATTGCTTGGTGCGTTGATACTTATAATTGTTGGATTCTTTTTAATTATGAGTAGATGAAATTAAGATTGTTGATTATTGATGGAGGTATAATATATGATAATTTTTAATAAATTAGGGCAACTTTTAAAAACACGCAATATGACATGGAAAGATTTATGTAATGCAGGTTTGTCTCAGAATATGCCAACAAGATTTTCAAAAAACGAAAATATAAGTTCTGATACAATAAATAAAGTGTGTGAATATCTTTGTGTTCAACCATTTGAAATTATGGAATGGATTCCAGATGCGGAATAGAACGCAAAAGAAATTGAGAAACAAGCTATTGAAGCTCAAATAGCAGAGCTTCAAGCAAAATTAAAAAATATGTAGTTGAGTTGGATATGTATTTAAGTAAGATTTTTATAATACTCCGGTATATGTTAGGTACTTAAATTATTGTGGTTTAAATGTACCCCCTCCCATATGCGTTATCGTATACTATATCGTTTGTTAAAGATGTAAATGATATAATCTCATAAAATAGGGCATTGTGACTATATATGATAGAGATAAGTGTGTGTAATGAAGCGATATTTGTAAGATAAGGGAGTATCGAGATATGTTATCAATATCATATGATATATGCATGGGGATGCTGCTTTATATAATTATATGATAAATGCCATTATTGCTAGGTAAATAGTGGCATTTTTGAGGATTTATAGGAATAAAATGTTATCGTGTATAAACATAGTTTGATAATCAAACTAATATATATTTTATATCTGCTGCCAAATTACAATTGTTAATCTGAATCAGAGGGAATGTATCTAAAATCTATATCAAAAATAAAAGGACTACTATTCAGCAGTCCCATTATTATCTACTTTATTCAAATAATCTTTTAATACCATATTTATATACTGACTGAATGACCTATCATCACTCTCTGCCAGTTGCTTAATTCTTTCAATTACATCTTCATCAAGGGTAATACTTACTTTATTTTTTAATGGCTTCATTCAATCACCTACCTTAGTAATTAATATACCACCATATACTACTTATTATTGAAAAGTAGGATAAAGTATGATAAAGTAGTATTAACATAAATGAGATACGTGTTTACAAAAGAAAGGGTGGTAGAATATGGCGTTAATAAAATGTCCTGAATGTGGAAAAGAGATTAGTGATAAGGCAGCATCATGTCCTAATTGTGGGTATCCTATAAATGCTGCAACTATTCATACAGAAAATGGTAATGATGAAATATTTCTTGATGAGTACAAAGATGATGAAATAGAAGATACTAATAGTAATACATCAAGCAGGTTATCGAAATTTAAAGATATTATAATTGGTAGTCATATTTGGATTCCATTAGTATGTGTTGTAATTATTGCATTTATAATATTAATACTTGTATTTTCTAGGAATAGGCAGCAAAAAAATATACAATATAGCAATAATAATAATGTAAATACAATTTTACAATCTTCAACACATGATAGATCTACTACAGGAGATATAGAACAAACTTCAACAGAATCTACTACAGAAAATACGGAAGAAACTTCAACGGAATCTATACAGGAAGATATAGAAGTAGAAGATACACAGATAGAAAAAAATAATGTAAATCGAGAAAATAATGATAATGTTAATGAAAATGAGATATTACAGATAGAAAATCCAATAAGAAATAATAGTAATAATAATGTTACAGAGAAGAAAACTGAAAGAGTTCATGTGTTAAAAGCAGCACAGTCTTTACCTTTAAATGACTTAAAATATTATGGTATAGGTAAACAAATATTAACGAAAGCAAGTGTATTAGGATTTGAGTATAAAGCACAGAAATATTCAGATAGAAAAGATTTATACACTATACGATTAAGAATAAAAATGACATATAATGCTGAAAATACAGCTACATCATCAATTCTTTTAATGTATTACATATATGATTCTAATGGAATTCAGGTAGATAGTAGACCAATTTCTGTATCAGGTGCTCAATTAAATAAAGAAACAACATATGAATTTCTTACGTATTTAGAGCCAGGGGTGTATACAATAGAATTTGCTGATTATCAATAATTAAAAATTGATATTGATTTGCAGCTACAAATGCTTTAATTTTTGCCCCTAATCCTTTAAAAGCATTACCTAATGCAATGGTGGCAGTAGTAGCAGTACCCTCGGCAACAGCTACGGCATTTGTAGCAGTAGTATTAGCAAGTTCAGCGGTAGTAGTTTCAAGGATATTACCTGTAAGACCTTTTGAGGATAAAATCAATTCTATTTGCTCTTTATTTAATGTACTTTGCGAAATTGCCATTTTGCAGCTTCAATGGAACAGTCAGCAAAAGTTTCTTTTAACAATCTGTTTACCTGTGCCATTCTAGGCATACCAACAGTACCAATATTGTCTATTTCTTTTAAAGCTTCTTCAAGTTTTGATATAACGCTAACAGACTCTCCAACAGTCTTTAATTGCGTATTTATGTGTTGTCTGATATAATAAAAACAAAAAAGGGGGTTTATTATGAATTACGAAGAAGCAAAATATTATTTTGATAATCAAATTGAAAGCACGGAAGCAACAAAAATGTTGGTGATAATTGCTCAAAATCAAACATTAAAAGGAATGAAGTTTATTCAAGAATTAACAAATTGTTCAGATGACGATGCTCAACAACTATGGTGTGAATTAAGTAAACAATATGGAACTAAAGAAAACAATCCTGCGATTCCCGACCTTACCCCACAGCAAATCGCCCAAGCCAACGCCCAGGCACAGGAGTTATTAAACAAGGTTCATTGTCCATATTGTAATTCAACAAATTGTAAGAAAATATCAGGAGTATCAAAAGCAACATCAGTAGCAATGTTTGGTATATTCTCACAAAAGGTTAAGAAACAATGGCATTGTAATAATTGTAAGAGTGATTTCTAAGGAAATGGCTATGAGATAAATATATCCAAGCTCTAAAAATTAACTCAGTGTATAGAACAACCAACTATATGCTATTACAGAATATAACATTCATATATTAGTTTTTACTACCCCGACACTCCATATTGTAATATCAAATAGCTACATAAACAGCATAAAATAAGAGTGTAACCACATAACGGCTACACTCTTTTATAATATAATCTATTCTGTTATATGCTATATAATTATACTTCTATAAGTCTTTTAATAAGTCTATAAGGGTATTGAGGGGCATTTTCTATATATTCCTTTACACGCTCTGCAATTTCATTTATATTGTATTCTGATAAAACATACTCCCATCCGTAACCATAATCACATAATAATTGATATTCAAACATAATATATATACCTCTGCTTTCTTTAGATTTTTATATTCTGGGTGTAGGCTTGTTATTGTCTACACCCATTTTTTTACGCTTCTTTAATTCTTTTTATTGCTTCTGTCTGTACTTCAGTACTTCCATAATAGTTTCTTATATCATCCATTGATAAAGCTTTCTTACCCTTCTTTCTAAATGCTTCACTATGCCAATACCATTGTTTTTTCTTTGAAGCATATTTTAATCCGTATTGTTTTAACTTTTCTTTATGTGGGTATGTGTTACCAGATACCCACATCCAAGAGCCACATACCTCTATTGTTATATCTGATAAGTGTATTATATTTTGTAGTACTTCTCTTAACTTCTCATCCTCTTCAAAGTTATATTTCATATCATCATATGATGTTTTATTGTTTGTTTGCTCTGCGTTGCTTTCGTGCTTATCTTTTAATAATCTGAATAACTTATCATATTCAGCATTTATATCTTGTGTTGCTTCTGTAGAGCCTTGTGGGTTGTCTGGGTGATACTTCTTTAATAGTTCTTTGTATTGCTTTCTTAATTCTTCAAGTGTGTTTACATCTTTAAAATATGTCATATTATATAACCTCCTTAAAACTAATGTCTTATTGATTTGTTGATTATATTATAATATGGGTACATATAAAAGTCAATAAATATGTACCCATAAAAATATACAAAAATAAGGGTACATATTTAGCTATTCTGCCTATTGGTTATGTACCCATATAATGATAATATGTACCCATACCAAAGAGGTATATAACAAATATCAATATTTTAGGAGGTACAAGATTATGTGTATGACAGTTAAAGAAATGAATGAAGCAATGGGGCAGATTCAAGAGTGGAAAAGAATCAAGGAGGAAGCAGAGGACAACATCACAACTTTAAATTCAAAGGTTATGGAGTTTCTTAATGAAACAAAAGAATGTGAAGCAGTTGATAACAAGGGTAAGCCAATCCGTAGATTTATCGGTAATATTTTCAGGGCTACACTTTCAAATGTTGAGCGTGAGACAGTTAACAAAGATGAAGTAAAGAAGTTACTTAGTAAAGATGATTATACAAAGGTTAGTAAAGTTAGCAGGTATCAGTCTTTAAGAATCAACTAATAATAAGCAATCAGCAGGGTGAAGGGTGGAGCAATCCACCCGATACCCTAAAGAATAGGAGTGATTGACAATGAAAAAATACATGACTTATGAAGAACCATTACAAGGAAGAATTTTTACAGAAAAGCAGATGTACGAAGTATATAGAGATATGGCAGATAAAAAAGAATATCCAGATTTTGAATGTTGGTTTACAGACATGTTAAAAAGCGGAGTATTTGAGGAGGTGCAGGCATGAAAACACAGACAATTCAATTTGCAACAGTTACCAAAAACGGAGTAGTTCAGAAAGTTGGTAAAAGTACCATACTACAGCCTAAAACAAACTTTAAAGGCGGTTCTGTTAAGTGGTATGAGGATAAGAAAAAAGCAGACAAGTAAACCACAATGAGGCAAGCGGTCAAGCCGTGGTATTCAATTACAACTTGCCTATCGGCAGTAATGCCACATAACAATAAATCAATATTATAAGAAAGAAGAGGTGACGATTATGGTAATACGTTACGCAAGTTACACAAACAGACAGTTAACAGAACAGGAGAAAAGGTTCGCAGAGGAACATCACAACTTAATGTATAGGTATATGAGAATACATGAGTTAGATTTTGAGGAATGGTATGACATTCTTATAATACCTTATTTACAGGCTGTTAAGAAGTATCACGAATACAAGAGGTTACAGCAGTACAAATTTGAACAGATATTTTTTAGAACGCTTGACAACGCAAGAAGCAATTATTGGAGAGATATGAACAGACAGAAAAGATGTCCTGAAGGTGGTGTATGGAGTTTGGATGCTATGTCATCTGAGAGTTGCAGGAATGGTGAGGAAGATGATAAGGATTCTTTTAACTGGGTAAAGGGAGTATCACCACAAGACTATCTGGAAGAAAGAGCAATAGATAATGTTATTATACAAAATCTGTTGGAAGAATTGGAGCAGTACAAAGCAAAAGAGATTGTAAATATGCTATTAGATGGAAAAAGCGGAGTGGAAATAAGGAAGAGATTGGAAATATCATCCAGTACATATTATAAGCTCATAGCAGAAATAAAGAGAGTTTTATTACAGAATGTCTAATCACTTAATAAATGGAAGGTTGTCAGCAGTTGGCAATCTTCCAGTATAAAAAGGAGCGTTTATATTATGGAAAGAATGTCAGATATAGAACGGAAATTCGCAGAGGAAAATCATAATATTGTATACAGCTTTCTACATAGTAATAAGTATAACATAGAAGATTTTTACAGTATTGCTGTTATGGGATATTTAAAGGCAGTTCAAGCATATATAAAGGATGGAAATATTAAGGAAAATTACAGCTTTAGTTGCATTGCCTGGCTATATATGAAATCGGAAATAAAAGACTATTTCAAAGCGGAAAGCAGACAGAAACGAACAACGGAAAATATTATAAGTCTGGATGCAGTAGCAGATGAAGATGGAAAACAATTTGAAATAGTAGGCATTGGAACGATAGAACAGGATCAGATTGATGATGAATTTATAACGGAAATATTTATGAATCTGTCAGATGTTCAAAAGGCTATATTACAAATGAGAATAGCAGGATATAGCAATACAGATATATGCAGAATAAAGAAGATAGCCTCATCATCATTTTATGCGGAAATGAAAAAGATTAAGAAAGTAGCAAAAAATATATTGAATTAAGGGAATCGGAGGAAATACATATGTTTAATTTTAGAATAATTACAACAGCAGATGGAAATCAGATTATTGATAGAAAGCTTAAGACACCTTATGAATCATTAGATATATTTCAGTTTATGGAATACTTAGAGGCAGAAGAGAGCATGGAGCATATGGATATAATGGAAAATAAAGCAAGACAGATGGCAGAACGTAAAAGAAAGCTTGCAAGGAATCCGCTGTATAAATTGGCTTGTGTATTAGGATTATTTTAAAGGAAGGATGAAAGAAATATGTTAAAGTCAGAATTTTTTAATATGGGTCAGATAGTAGTTACAAAGTCAATTAATAGCTATATGGCAGCAGAAACAGTATTTGCAGGGGAGATAGCTGATGCACTAAAAAGGTATGCTAATAAGGATTGGGGCGACTTAGATAGTGAAGATAAACAGTTTAATGATAACGCACTTAATTATCCAGAAGATTTATACCTTTTAGCTGCTTACAATACTTCTAAGGGTAAAGTATGGATTATAACAAATAGAATATCAGAAACACCAGGGGATAATGTAACAACAGTTTGCTTCCCAGATGAACGATAAAAATAAGATATGAGGATAGCTTGAAATATAGCTATCCTCTGGAAAGATAAAGAGGTATAGATATGGCAATAGTAATAACAAACGGAAAATATTATATATATTACAATGCAAATGGAAGACATAGAAAGACGACAGATATATCACAAGCAATAGATTATGCAACAGTAGACGAGGCGGTTGAGTATCTTTTTAAAGCACCACAGAAAACGGCTGGATATTATGTATATGACACTGAAACTCATAAAGTGGTATGGAGAAGACGTAGGAATAATAAAATAAAAAGGAAAGTATATTCTAAGAGTACAAGAAGAATGATTTATATGAGAGCTAATGGAAAATGTGAATTGTGTGGAAAGAATCTTCTTATAGATGATTTTACCATTGACCATATACACCCTCTTGGAAAGGGAGGGGTAGATGATGTATCTAATTTGGCTTGTGTGTGCAAAAAGTGTAATACTATGAAAGGGAGTTGTCTTCCAGATGACTTCCTGGAAAGTATAAAAAATATACTTATATGTCAGATGGATAAACACTGTAAAAATAAATTACTTAAGAAACTTACATATATTTTATTAAACAAGATTATTTTAGAATAATATAATGGAAATCACAATTTTTTGTGATATACTATATATGAATATGTATCAAGTAGATTATTATTATATGTGGTATGTATTCATATATAGGGAAAGAGAGGGCATAATGTTGGCAAAGGCTACAGATGAACAGAAAGACAGCTTGAAAAAATATATGGAAAAGATTAAAGACATAAAATTGAGAGTGCCAGAGGAATATCTTGAACCTATTAAGGCTCATGCAAAGTCAAAAGGTATGAGTGTAAATCAATTAGTTATTTCATTACTGGAAAAAGATATGGGAATAGATATTATGACTGTAAGGGAACAAAATAAGCAAAACAAGCATATTAAGCAAAATGAGGATGAATAATCTGCAAATTTGAAATAACAATTTCATAAGAAGTTTAAAGCTGATAAATACAACTAATAAAGAAGGGTACTTGATTTTTCAAGCACCCTATTGTATAATCTAATCAGAAAGTAAATCGGATATGACTCCGATTTGCCCTCAGTAAAATAAAACTATAAAGAAATAGCGTCCTTCACATTGAGCCGTAGAGGATGCTATTTCTTTTTATTATGATTATCTATGTAAGACAGAGCCGCAAATATTACTAGCAACAGAGTTAATACTTCCATCGTGTTCATGGGCATCACCCTCCTTTGTAAACTTGAGGGCATCTAACAATCGGAAAATCACATCCTACTTTCTTTTCAACTATACAATAGCAGTATAACATAAATAGAACGGGTGTTCAATCAAAAAGAGATAAATCGACTATATTATATATAGAAGAAATATCTCTTATATTTAACCCTGCTGTTTAGTATGGATATTGTTAACAACTTTTTCAAATTCTATTGTCTGCCAGTTGCTACGGATAATCTGCTGCTTTAATTCTGATAAGCGTTTATCTGTATAGTGTTCCATCCATTTTATAAGACAAGCTGGAATATATTTCTCAGGTATCCTATCAAATAATTTAAAGGCAGTTTCTTCTATATTATAGTGTATCTTATGTAAAAAATCTTTTAAGCGATTCTGCTTATGTATCTCAATATTAATTATATTCACCTCTTTTCATAAAATGTGTGGAGTAATCGTACACGAATGTCCTATATATAAATTGTAAGATAAGTTGTCAATAATGACAATGGATTTTTATGTTTAAGTAGTGTCAAAAAACATTTGTTTAATGATACTACTATATGGATATTATTTTAAGATGTTAATGTATCTAAAAATAGTGCCATAAATAAGTTATGGTTTTATGGGAGGGTTATGGAAAATAAGATATTTTGCTATATGAGAATATCAACGAATCATAAAACACAAAAGACAGATAGACAGCAGCAGACACTAATTGAATATGCAGTTGCTAACAAGTTCAAGATTGATGATTTTTATTCAGATATTATTACTGGTGGAACTAAAGCAGACAACAGACCTGAATATCATAATATGAAAAATCAATTAAGAAGTGGCGACACTGTAATTGTAACTGACATAGATAGGTTAGGTAGAAATGCAGATGATGTCATAATTGAAATAAAGGACTTGCAATCAAAGGGAATAAGAGTTGTTGCTTTAGATGTTCCTTTTCTTAATGACTGGCAGAAGATGAATGATGACAGCCTATCAAAAATGATAGTTGATATTTTCGTTACCTTGAAAGCTCATATAGCACAGCAGGAAAAAGAGAAAATACATGACAGAGTAATGCAAGGTTTGAATGTAGCTAGAAGTAAGGGTAAAAAGCTAGGCAGACCAGCCACAGGAGTTCCAAAAGATTTTATTAAGGAATACAACAAATTTAAAGCTGGCGACTATGGTAGTATGTCAGTTGTACAGTTTACAAAATTACAGGGCATATCTAAAAGTACTTTCTATAGATATGTAAGAGAGATTGATCCAGATAAGGAAAAGCAATAAACCTAAATTATAGCAGAATAGGAGATTTATATATGGTAGCAGATAATCAAGAAATATTTAACAATGGTGTTAAGTTAGGAATAAGCATAATGCAGAGTAAATTATTGTACGCTTGCGAACATAATAAGCCAGTGGAAATAAATGGTATAGTCTATTGGATAGAAAGCGATATACAGCATTTAAGAAAAATAATGGATAGTAAGGAGATATAGGGTATATGAATGTTATAGATGCAACACCTATTATTAATAGGAAGAAAAGAGTTGAAGAGAATATTTCTAATATAGAAGACAAGATTAAAGAGAAGATAAGAGACTATCTTAGAAATGAAGGATTCACAGAAAGCCAGATAAATAAAGTAATAGATTTATATGATACATTAGAAATGTTTAAGTTTGCTACTAAAATGTAGTGGAATAATTGGAAATATTATGTTATATTATCAAGGTATCATAAGGAGCAATCCTTTTTGATATAGAGGAGATTACCTCTCTTAAAAAAATATTGATTTGTTGTTGAAGGGCGATACTGTTTAGGCAGTGTCGTCTTTCTTCATATATTGAGTTCGGTATTTGATTCGGTGAGAATGTATGCAAATGAGGTTATACTAATAGTATAATACTATATTCTGGTGTAATTCAAAACAATGTCGTTTTGATTTTGAATTTACTATGAGAAATAAGGGAATTGTATTGATTTATATAGTGAAAATGATATTTGTTCGGAATGATGGAAAAATATATATGGTGTGGATGGAAGATACTTGAATCTAATATTCGTAGACGTGGCGAAATTGGTGGATCTGCTAAAAAGGTATGTAAACGAATTAAAGAGCTAGAGAGACTATATGGAATTGAAAAAGGTAATAATCAGTTTAGCTTGCCGAATTCTTCGGTATCCTCTCAATCTGACCTTGCAGCACAAATGGGTATATCATTAGATACTCTTCAGAATTACAAGATGCTTGCTGATATGATACCTGAGTTGGATGAATTGTTGATACTGGAATAGTTATGCCGACTACTGCCCTTGCTATAATGCAACCAAGTCCGATGTTATGGAATGGATGATCAACACACAACTTGGCAGACGCAACTTATCTCCTATTCAAAGAATTGCTGTAGCTGAAAAGTATCGACCTATTTATGAAAAGCAAGCAAAAGAGAATTCATTAAATAATTTAAAACAGAATCAAACTGCCGACAAGTCAAATTTGACCAATCGAGAATTTAAATCAACAAATAAGAAGCTTGCAGATATAGCAGGTGTTAAACCAACTACATATAAGATGGGTGCAAAAGTTCTTAATTCAGATAATGAAGATTTAAAGCAGCGTGTACTATCAGGCAAAACCTCTATTAGTGCTGGTTATAAGGAATTACAGAACGAAAATAAAAAAGTTCAATTTTACGCAGTTATAACCATATAAAAGCCACCAAAGATTTATTTTTCTGATGGCTTTGTAATTAATAAAAAAATTATTCATAATATATAGAGATAATAGCTACAATAAATCAGATATTTTGTTTAAAAAATAATTGTTAGAATCTAAGCCATTTACATATATTTGAATATAATCTAAAGTAGATTTTATAACATCAATATTTGAATTTATTGTTAATTCTGATATATTAAGAGCATTATTAGCTTTCAAGGAATATAAATTAATTATACGAATATAATTATTTATATATTGTATTTTTTCTTTACCATTTAGTTTTGAATCATATTTATTAAGTAAATTAATTAGTTGATAAAATAAATTAGATAAGTTACTTTCTGCAATAGAGTTATATTTATGTTGATCAAACAAATTTAAATAATAACTAACATTATCATTATATATAGATACATATTTATCAAAATCTAATTTTTCTAATTCACATTGTAAATCGTTAATTTTTTTATTGAGTATATTTTTCCCCTCTGCTGAAGCATATTGATAATTTGCTAAAGGTAGTGATGCGATGATTTTGAGTGAATTTGTTGGATCATCAATTATATTTCTATTTAGCCTACTAATATAAAAATTTGCAAGAATTTTTTCATTATCACTAAGAGTATTAAAATAATCGGATAAATTTAATGTTATATTTTTACATTGTTTTGTAAAATCAGAACATACTTTTTTCATTGTGGCTTTGTCAATTAACTTATCTGAATTATTAAAAGGTTGTGCAGAATATAAGTTAGTTTCGTTTTCCTCAAAATGTGGTTTGTAAGAAAAAAACATATTGTGTGATGAAGAATCTTTAAGATATTTTAGTAAATCCAATTCTGCTTTTTCTTCGGCTCTGTCATTAGAATCAATATTAAATAACAACCTATATATCTTTATTATATCCTCACGTTTTATATTTTTTAAGCGTCTACTTTCTATTTGAGACATCCATGCACGATTATTACCGATTGATTTTGATAAATTTTCAGCTGTTAGTATTTCACCATTAACAGGATTATTTAATCTGATTTCACGGAGTTTACCTGCTAATTCTTTTGATAATTTTAATTTAGATGGTAGCATAAAATCACCTCATTTCTATTCGTTAATTATACATAATATTTCACCAAAAATCAATCAAAACAAAATGGTGAAAATGGTGAAAATACATTGACAATGGTATATAATGGTGATATTATAATCTCACAAAAGAAAAAGAAGCAACTATTTGGCGATAGTCACTTCTTGAAAAATCTTCATAAAGAGTATTGGCGTACTCAATATGATATGTAATTGGTACAGACTTTAACATCTGCCCTATGTAATTTAGCAGTTCATATTATAGCAGATGATGTTAAGAAATTCAACTATCATTTTTTAAAGTCGCTGGGTATTTTCACCCAATAATTCCAATTATAAAAAAGTAACAAAAACAATGGAGTATTCGAGCAGCCGTGTCCTATATATATAATAGAACAAAAGTTCGACAGCAGGAGAGTGATGTAATATATGATTTTAATTTTATGATAACTGAATAGAGAATGAATATTTAGGCGGTTAAGAGCCTTTTATTTTTGAAGAGTGATGAAGAGATAAGTTACAGAACTGAATATGAAAAGAGGTATATCATGGTTGATATTGATAAGCTTCAGTTATTAATGCTGTCAATTATGCAAAGTATGAGAGCTACTGCACCAGGTACTGGCTTAACCTTAAAGGAACTTACAGAGGAGGTTAATAAGTCTAATGACAGAAAGTATTCACAAATAACCATCTCACGTAAGATATGGGCTATGCGTGATATAGGATATGTAGCAACTCAGATGAAAACTAATAAAGCTGATATGTATTACATAACTGCAAATGGTAAGAAAATATTGGAGGTACTTTTAAGTGATGAAGAATGATGAATTAAAGAATAGTATTAGATTTTTAGGAATCGGACAAGCGGGAGCAAATGTTACTCAGATGCTTGAAAAGAAGGGATATAAGACATATTACATAAACCTTGCAAAGCAGGATTTAGACCTTATAAGCAGTCCTAATAAGTATCATATACCTAATGGTGAGGGAGCTTCTAAGAATAGGAAGAAAGCTAAGAAGGTTCTTTCAGAATCTATAGAAGAAGTTCTTGGTGTGATAGATGAACGGATACCAGAGAAATATATATTTGTAGTGTACTCACTTGGTGGGGGTACAGGCGCAGGTTTAGGAACATTTTTATCATCTGTAATAGCTGAAAATCCAGATAAGATAGTATGTCTTGTTGTAATACTTCCTAGTATGAATGAATCACTACAAGCAAGAATAAATGCCTATGAAGCATTAACAGAGATTGTGGAGGCAAAGAACAGCTTGGGTTCAATCTTCATATTAGATAACAACCAGAGAGAAGATAAGTTATCTATTAATAGAAGCTTTGCTAATTTATTCGATTCATTTATAAATGTAGCAAATTACTCATCTATAAGAGGTGTTATTGATATAGCGGAGCAGAAGACATTATTAGAAACATCTGGTGTGGCTGCTATACATAGAATAACACAAGGTGGTAAGGATGAATTAGTTTCTTCTATTAATAATGGTATATATCCAAAGCTGGAAGGTAATAAGAAGGTTAAATATATTGGTTTGTCACAGTCAGACAGTAAGGAAGTCATATCGGTAGATGAATTAACAGATATTGTTGGTGAAGGCATAGATACATTTACTGGATATGGAAATACAGAAGAAACAGTATTGTACTTAGCAGGTTTATCAATGCCAAAAACATATATAGAAAACTTACAGGATTCTATTAAGGCAGAGCAGGAACGTGTAAAAAAGATTCTTTAAGATGACGACCTTAAAATGGATAAGAATATTAATTTTATATCAGCAAGTAATAATGTTAAAGAGAAGCAGGATGATAAGCCACAAATGTCTATGAGAGATAGATTACTTGCAGGTATTAATAAGTAGGTATATGACATAGAGAATGTATATAGGTGCATACATAAGGAAGGAACAGGTTTAATAATATGGAACTTAAAGAGTTAGGGCAGTTATTGAAAGAATATAATAGTATGGTTTATAGAATAAGAAGACTTACTATGGCAAAGAAGTTTTTAAAGTTAGATGGTGACAAGCTATCACAGGTCTTAGAGTTTAAAGACGGACAGCGTATTGAAGTTCCATTGAATATGGATGGCAGCATCCGTTGGTACAAAGATAAGATGAAACAAAATGCTAAAAATAACAATTAAAGAGAGAACATATAAGTAGAGGGTCAATCAGTTAGATTGATAAAGAGAATTACAAGCGATTGCTTATCTCTACCTTTAATAAACAAGGAGGATTATATATGTTATCTTTAGTAGTTAATGTATAGTAAGTTAAATAATAA
>ERZ791765.1169-NODE-1169-length-18180-cov-12.682648_pt1 | contig 18180 bp, 26 predicted proteins | sample MGYA00509949_ERZ791765 | MGnify/ENA primary metagenome ERZ791765 (study PRJEB30046, sample SAMN00791980) | human gut metagenome | study: EMG produced TPA metagenomics assembly of the A metagenome-wide association study of gut microbiota in type 2...
TTTTCTAGGCAATTTCCAATCTAACGGGTGTTGCACTTTCATTTAGACAACGGGGGCCGATCGGGGCCGACTGTAAATCGGCTGCTCCACGCCACGCAGGTTCGAATCCTGCACCCGCCACTCCACGCCGCCCGCACGGGTGGTCTTTATGCCCGAAACGGGCCCTATCAACCATAAAGGAGAACCATCATGCACGACATGTCGCACTGGCGCCGATTCCGCAACAACCTTCGTTTCATCGATTCCGGCGCGGACGAAGGCGGTTCCGGCGAACCCGCAACGGGAGACACCGGCAACGAACCCGCCGCCGCAAACGTCGACTGGAAGGCGAAGTTCGAGGAGCAGCGCGCCCACTCGCGCAAGTGGGAGCAGCGCGCCAAGGACAACAGCAAGGCCGCCGAGGAACTGCAACAGTTCAAGGACTCGCAGCTGTCCGAAGCCGAGAAGACCGCCAAACGCATCAAAGAGCTCGAAGCGCAGAACGCCGCCTACGCGGCGGAACGACAGCAGAACGAGTGGAGGGCGCAGGTCTCCAAGGAGACCGGCGTGCCCGCCTCGCTGCTGCACGGCGATTCGCTGGAGGCCATGAGCGCGAACGCGAAGGCCATCGACCAGTACGCGCACCCCAAGCCCAAGGGCATGCCCAACCAGGGCAAGACCCCCGACGGCAAGGCCGCCGGCGCCGACGAACGCGCATGGGCCAACGACCTGTTCTCCAACCTCTGAACATCGACAAACCATCTGAAAGGAACACAACATCATGGCAATGGACACCAGCAAACTCCACCTGCCCAAGACCGTCGCCACGGCCGTCGTCAACAAGGTCAAGGAGACATCGACCATCGCCGCGCTGTCCCCGAGCAGCCCGCAGATCTTCACCGACAAGGAGTACATGATCTTCAACGGCGCCGCCGAGGCCGACGTGACCGCCGAAGGCCAGACCAAGAGCTCCTACGAGCAGAACCTCGGCTACGTGAGCGGCAAGACGTTCAAGGTGCAGACCACAACCCGAGTCACCAGCGAACTCAAATGGGCCGACGAGGACAACCGCTTCCAGATCATCCAGTCCATCCAGGCCGACCAGGCCGAGGCCATCGGACGCGCCCTCGACTACGTCGTCTACCACGCCGTCAACCCCAAGACCGGCGCACCACTCACCGGCTTCGACGCGCTCGCCACCCACGCCGTACAGGTCGTCGCCGGAGACGACGACATCACCAACGTGGATGCCCTGGCGGACGCGCTCAACGAGACCTACGACATCAACGGCATCGCCATCAGCCGCACGTGGGCCTCCCGCCTGCGCAAGATCCGCGTGCCCGCCACCGGCATGCGCTACTACCCGGAGATCCCGCTCAACCTGCAGGTCGGCACCCTCGACGGCATCAAGGCCGCCACCAGCGCCACCGTCAACGGGGCCAAGGCCAAGACACCCACCAACGTGCTCGCCATCATGGGCGATTTCAGCCTCATCAAATGGGGCATGGTGCGAGACATCACGTCCGAGATCATCCCCTACGGCGACCCCGACCAGACCGGCGTGGACCTCAAGGCCCACAACCAGATCGCCTACCGCACCGAGGCCATGTTCTCCTACGCGGTCGTCGATTCCAAGGCGTTCGCCGTGCTCAAGACCTCCACGGAAGAAGGTGTCTGATGGGCGCGTTCACCCAGGACTTCATCGTCCAGAAGACGAACAGGAAGAAGCACAAGCCGGCCGCCATGGACGTGCCCGCACGCCTGTGGAACCCGGACGGCACGCCGTTCGCTGGCTGCTCATCAACGCCTGCGGACGGCAGTGTGACGAACGCGATGCTGGCGGGAGGCATCACCGCGGACAAGCTCGCCGCGGGCGTGATCCCGACCGTCCCGAAGGCCGCGTATGTGGCCGACCCGGCCGGCGATACGCCGACGAAGGCCGAATACGTGGCCTTGCGCGACGCTCTCGTCACGGCGGGCCTCATGCGCCCAAAAGCGTGACCACCGTCGACGGGGACATCACGCCCGTGCTCACCAGAATCGGATAAAGGAGGACCATATGGACCCGTCCGTTTCGTTCGCCACGCATTCCGACCTGGAAGACCGGTGGCACAAGCTGCTTCCGGAGGAGCGGGCGCAGGCGGACATCCTGCTCGCGGACGCGAGCGAGATCATCCGCAACCGCGTCCGCCCCTACCCCGAGACACATGACCCGGCGTGGTGGCTCGCGCATGAGCGCGGGCTCGAGCTCGTGTGCTGCCAGATGGTGCGCACGGCCATGGAGGCGCAGGTGTCCGGTGGGCAGACCGGCGTCACCCAATCCACGGAGACGACCGGCCCGTTCTCCAGCACCTACTCGTGGCTGAGCCCCGACGGGTATCTGCGGTTCACGGACGACATGCTGCGCAACCTCGGATTGTCCGGCCAACGCATGTGGTCGATAGACATGGCGGAAGGATCGCATCATGGAGCGTGTTGACGTGTACCGGGGCGCGGCCGAGGTGGATGCCGACGGGAACCCGGTGCAGGGTGAGATGCGGCATGTGGACACGCTCATGGGTTTCGTTGCCCCGGTGGAGGCCTCGCAGTCTCCTGGCGCGGATTCGCAGGGCGTGGCCCGTCGTTTCACCCTGTATTTCCGCGGGGAGCCCACGGGCATCCTTGATACGGATTGCCTCGTGGTGCGCGGCAAGCCGTTGATGGTGGACGGTCCGCCGCTCGAATGGTGGAGGCACGGGCGTCATATCGGCGACGTGGTCAACGCGTTCGTCAGGGAGGGATGAATCATGGCCAAGAAAGTCAGGGTCGTATTGAACCGGAAGGCTTTCGGCACGGAGGTGCTGCACAAGGCCGTCAAGCCGGTCATGGACGACGTGCAGGAGCAGGTGGAGGGCATGGCGGCGGTGGATCCGGCGATCAAGGTGTACCGCAACGAGGACACTGACCGCACCAACGTGGTCGCCACCGCTCCGGCCGCGTTCGAACAGGCCCACGGAGTGCTGAGCCAGATGCTGGGCATGGTGGTCGTATGAGCGTCATCCGGCCACCCGTCCGTCCCCGGCGCGTGGAACCCGTGCTGCTCGAACGTCTGCGCGACCGGTTCCATGACGTTGAGTTCGGCACCGTCCGCAACCGGGGCAATCCGACCAGGGAATGCGTGCTGGTCGCCGTGCCGGGCCAGAAGGCCACCCCCGTCAGCCAGCAGGCGCGTTTGCGCATCTCCGTGTGGGTGCGCCGCGACGACGGGACCGGCGACATCGACGCCGCGCAGAACCTCGCCGCCGACATCGAACTGTATCTGACCGGCCTGTATCCGCCAAGGCCGGTCGTCACCATCGACCACGAGTCGGGGCCGATCCGCATGAGCGACGAGAACGGCTGCCTCATGGCGTACCTCACGCTCCTGCTCACCGTCGAAACCAACCAAGCATAATCATCGAAAGGCGTATGGCAAATGGTCACAGACACTTCGTACATCACCAGCGGCAACCGCGCCGACCTGGTCAAACTCATCAAGGACTACGCGCTCTTCCTGTGGAATCTCGACGATTCGAACATCCCCGAGATGCCGGACTCCGAGAACTGGACGCCGCCGGAGGGCAAGAAGCCGGTCGGCTACAACTCGGAGGACGGCGCGGTACTGCACCCCGAGCCGGGCGACGAGACCGAGATCAAGGGCCACAACGGCGACATCGTGGTCTCCGAACAGGAGCCCGGCTACTGGACGCTGCAGATACCCGGCATCGAATGCCGTCAGGACATCGCCGAAGCCTACTTCGGCGTCAAGGCCGACACCGACGGCAACTTCCATGTCAGGGACGCGGCCACGAACATCGAATACATGGCCGTGCTCGCATGCCTCGACCAGTACGGCAACCCCATCGTGCTGCCCATCGGCAAATGCAAGGTCTCCGACCGCGACGACATGACCCTCGTGAGCACGGAGGTCGTGACCTTCAACGTCACGTTCAAGATGTTCAAGGCCTCGGACGGCTACATGTTCCACGTCTATGGTCTGCTCGCGGCCGAGAAGGCCGGACTGGCCACCAAGGTCGACTCGCTGGCCGCCACCCCGAACACGCTGACCGTCGCCGCCGGCAGGACCGCGACGTTCAACGTGACCGTCTCCCCGGCGAACGCCTCAGGCTGGACCATCACCGCCACAAGCGGCGACACCGCGAAGGCCACCGTCACCGTCAACGGCAACACCGTCACCGTGACCGGCAAGGCCGCCACCGAAACCGGCAAACCCGTCACCATCACCGCCACCGCCGGCGGCAAGAACGTGACCGTGCCCGTCACCGTCACCGCCTGACCCTGACATTCTTCCCCGTCCGCACCGATGGCGGTCCCTGCGGACGGGGAACCCCACCCACCAGACCGCCGCACACACTTTTTCAGGAGACCGCCATGAGCGCAGAAAACAAGACCATCGAAATCGAACCCGACATCAACACCGACGCCGAACAGCAGCCCGACGTATGCCTCAGCCTCAAGGGACTCGACACCGAAGTCACACTCCCCAACCTCAACTCCGCCGACCTGCCCATCGAACTGGTCAACGTCGTGCTCATCGTCAAAAGCAAGGTCGTCCTGAGCGAGGAGGAGACGTTCCACGCCACCGCCGTGTTCCTCGCCTACCTGCAGGAAATGCAGCCGACCCTGTGGAACAAGCTGCGGAAGGCCGGCAACCCGCTCGGCTGGATCAGCGCCATCGTCAAAGGCTGGGCCGAAGGATCGGGCCTCGACCCAAAATCGTTTACCTCCTCATCCTCCACCAACAGCATCACTCGGCGCTGACCGCCGACTGGCTGACCCGCTACCGGCGCGTCTGGAAGCCATGCCACCTCGACGTATGGCTCGACGCGCCAACCGGCCGCAAACCATCCGGCAACCTCGACTACGAGAGCGCATGGGCGCTCACCCGCGAAATCCTGCGCGACCACACCTCCAACAGCTTCGCCGCGCTCGCCGGATGGTCATACACGCCCACCGGCGCGGAAATCGCGCTCTGGGACCAGATGGAACTCGAAGGCCGACTCAAACGCAAAGGCTACCGGCCATGGGCCGACCGGAGAACCGACATGTTCCGCCGACCGGCCACGGAAACCCACGCCGATTATGAGGCGCGCATGGCCCGCCGCAAACGCCTCAACGACCACTACCACATCGAATGACCCCGACCGCCATCGGGGCCTCCCAACCACACAGGAGAAGCCCCGATGGCAGAAAGCAGCATCGGCGTCGTCTACATCGAAGTCGCCCCCAGCGGCAAGGACTTCGGCAAGAAACTCGAAGGCGACATCATCCAAGCCGTCGACAACGCCGCCAAGACCGGCGGCACCAGCATCCTCGGCAAATTCGGCGGCGCATTCGGCAAAATCGGCAAAATCGGACTCGGAGCCATCGGCACCATCGCCGGAGGCATCACCGCACTCGCCGCCAAAGGCGGCTTCCAACGCGCCCTCAACATCGAAAACGCGCAAGCCAAACTCAAAGGCCTCGGCCACGACGCCAAAAGCGTCAGCGAGATCATGAACAACGCGCTCGCCAGCGTCAAAGGCACCGCGTTCGGCTTGGGCGACGCGGCCACCGTGGCCGCGACCCTGAGCGCCGCCGGCATCAAATCCGGCGACCAGATGACCAACGTCCTCAAAACCGTCGCCGACACCGCACAGATATCAGGCCGCAGCCTCACCGACATCGGCACCATCTTCAGCAGCGTCGCCGCCCGAGGCAAACTGCAGGGCGACGACATGCTCCAACTCATGAGCTCCGGCGTACCCGTCCTCCAACTGCTCGCCAAACACCTCGGCAAAACCTCGGAAGAGGTCTCCGACATGGTGTCCAAAGGCCAGATCGACTTCCAAACATTCGCCGACTCCATGCAGGAAGGCCTCGGCGGAGCCGCATTGGCCGCCGGCGACACGTTCAGCGGCGCATTGGCGAACGTGAAGGCCGCTCTCAGCCGATTGGGCGAAGGCCCCGGCAAGATAGCGCTCGAATCGTTGCGCAAAACGTTCAACGCGGCCATTCCGGCCGTGGACGCGCTCTCAAGCCAGCTCACACCATTCGTGGAGCAGTTGAACGGCAAGCTCACCCCGTATGTGGACAGGGCCGTCAAGCTCATCGAGCAATTCAGCCAGGGCTTGCAGGACGGCAGCATCACCGTTCAGGACATCGCCGGCAGTCTCGGCCAATTGGCCGGAGCGTTCGCATTGTTCGCCGGGGTCGGCGGCAACGTGGACAAGATCACCAACGTGTTCGACACGCTCGGCAAACTCGGTGACGGCGGACTCGGCCAGCTCACCGGGAAACTCAAGCAGATGCCCGGCCAGCTCCAGTCGAGCCTGACGGGCCTGCAGCAGTTCAAATCGTATTTCAACAAGGACCTGCGCGACGCGCTCGAACTCGACGGCGACCCGTTCGCGTCGGCCGTCAACCGCATCCGGCAGGGCGCGGACAAGCTCACGGGCCCGCTCAAACTGCTCGGCGCGAAGATCGCGGGCTCCGATGTGGGCCAGCCGGTCGCCGGAATGGCGGACAGGCTGGGTGTCGGATTCGGCCAGCTCACCAGCGCATTCGATTCGAACATCAAGGTGCTGGGCGTCAGGGTCGGCAACGGCTTCTCCGGTGTGTTCTCCAAGATCACGGACAGCAAGCTCGTATCCGGACTGGGTGCGATGGCGGGCAAGGTGCAGTCCGCGCTGAGCCCGCTCGCATCGGGATTGGGGGACGTGTTCGGTGGCATCGGCGACATCGTGGGTCCGAAACTGCAGGCCGGATTGGGTAAGATCGGCTCCCTGTTCGGCTCGTTCTTCAGCCCCGGCAATTTCATGAAGTACATGGGCATAGCCGGCATCATCGCCGCGTTGGTCGCGGGCCTCGGCATGCTGGACCAGAGCATGCAGGGGCAATTGTTCGCGATGATAGGCCAGCTGTCCGCGCAACTGCCGACACTGCTGCAGCAGCTGAACATGCAGATCACCGCCAGCCTGCCGGCCATGCTCGCGCAGGGCGCGGCCATCCTCACCGCGCTGATGAACGCGATCAGCACGAACGCACCCCAGCTGATGACCACCGCCGTGCTCATCATCACCACGCTCGTCAACGGGCTGGCCTCGCAACTGCCCACGCTGCTGCCGGCCGCGCTCAACATGATCATGGCGCTCGTCAACGGATTGGCATCCAACGCAGGCCAGCTGCTCAACAGCGGCATGCAATTGCTGCTCGGTCTCATGGAAGGGTTGATGAACGCGCTGCCACAGCTCATCGCACAGGCACCCACCATCATCGGCAACCTCGTGCAGTCAATAGCCGCGAACCTGCCGCAGATCCTGCAGACGGGCGTGCAGATCCTCGTGGCCCTCGCCAACGGCCTGGCCAGCGCCATACCGCAACTCATCGCCCAGATACCCGCCATCGTGCGCTCCATCTGGAACGGTTTCACAAGCGTGAACTGGGGCGAGGTCGGCATGAACATCATCACCGGCATCGCCTCCGGCGTCACATCCGCCGCCGGCAAGCTCGTGGACGCGGCCGTCAACGCCGCCAAGGACGCGCTCAACTGGGTCAAGGACAAGCTCGGCATCCATTCGCCGTCACGCGTGTTCCGTGACGAGGTCGGCGTGATGATCGGCCGGGGCATGGCCGAAGGCATCGACCGCAGCCAGGAAGTCGTCAACCGGAGCCTCGGCGAACTCGCCGATGGGCTCACGTTGGACGGCTACACGTTCAGCATGCCCACCCCCGTGATGAGCCTGCCGGCCAACGCCTGCCAGATGGTCAACGGCACGCAGTCGAACCAGCAGGGCATGCAATCCCAGTTGGACGAGCTGCTGGCCGAGGTGAAGGCGTTCCACGAGGATATGCCGTTCATTCTGCAACAGTTGGGCATCAACATCGACGGGCGGGAATTCGGAAGGGCGGTGCGACGCTATGCAAAGGCTTGAGTACGTGTGTTTCACCGGCAGCTCGATCTCGTTCGAAGGCCCCATCTACGGGGAGACGATGCCATCGTTGAGAGGACGCGCGTGGACGTACACGCTCGGCGCGCGCACCCTTACCGGGGTGGCATGGCAGGCCCGTGAACTCACGCTTACGGTGAAGGCCGTGGACGGCGAAACCCAATTGGACCGACTGCGCATGCTCACCGACCATGACATGCTCGCGCACTCCAGGGACTCCACGATATCGGGCCTGCTGCGCGTGGACGACGTGTGGGAGTGCAGGGCGCTCATCACCAAAAGCGAACCGCAATCCATCACGCCGCGCATCATCGAAACCCAATTGACCGTGACCCAATTGGGCATGTGGCGACGCAGCCTGCCGACCGTCACCTATGCGCCCAGCGACCCCGACGCCTACCAGTATCTCGATCACCCGTATGACATGGACTACGATTACGGGCCGCCATCCGCCCCACCGGTGATAGCCGTGGACGGGTTGGACCCGATGCCGTTCCGCATGACCATATACGGGCCCTGCTCGAATCCGACCGTCACGATCGGCGGCAACCAGTACCGGATCACCGGTGACATCCCCGGCGGCGCACGCGTCGAAGTGGATGCGGTTGAAGGCGAGAAGTCGGTGACGCTCGTCAACGCGGCCGGCGACCGGATCAACTGGTTCGCGAACGCGCACCGCGGTGCCGGCCTTGATTCCGGCAGCTACATCTTCCAGCCGTTGCCGGCGGGCCGCGCCGAAGTGAGCTGGCCGGGAGGCTACACGTTCGAACTCACGCCCGTCGAGGAGAGGAGCGAACCACCGTGGTCAGCCTCATAGTCACCGACGCGAAGCACAAGCCGTTGCGCGCGGCGGACGACTACACGCTCGATCTCGCCTACGGCAGCGATGAGAATTCGTTCAAACTCACCTGCCTGCCGCAGCCGGAGTCCAGCGCGCTCGTCATGATCGACGGCACCGAATACGGCGGGTTGGTGACCGTGCGCAACACGGACGGCAGCGTGGAGGGCCCCACCTGGCATGGCCTGCTCTCACGCCGCATCCTCCAACCCGATACGGGTCGGGATTACCTCACCGTATCCGGCGCTGCCGGCGATGTGCTCAACATGTTGTTCAAACGCATCGGATTGGATGCGCTGTTCACCGCGTCCGCACGGCACGCGGTCACCATCGGCTCCTATTCGTTCGACCGGTATACGGACGCGTACACGGGCATCCGGAAGATGCTCGCCGCCAACAATGCGAAACTCCGTCTTATCTGGGCGGACGGGCGTGTGAACGCGTATGCGCTGCCCGTCGAACACTACGGCGACAGCATCGACAGTGATCTGCTCGAATTCAAGGCCTCGCTCGATAGCCAGCCGGTGAACCATCTCATCGGATTGGGCACCGGGGAACTCAAAGACCGTGCGGTCGTCCACTGGTACGCGGATGCCAACGGCAACGTGAGCCAAACCCAATCATTGACCGGATTGGCGGAACGTCAGGCCGTCTACGACTATTCCAACGCGAAACCCGACGAGCTGAACACCGAGACCAGGAAGAAGCTCATCGAACTGCAATCACAGGGCGGCGTCGAGGTCACCATAACGGACAACACGTTGAGCATGGACGTTGGCGACACGGTCACCGGCCGTGACAACCGGCTCGGCATCACGCTCACCGTGCCCGTGGCCAAGAAGATCGTGAAATCATCCGGCGGCATCCTGTCCGTGGACTACGAGTGCGGCACCGCGTCAGGCGATACGACGAGCCTCAGCGGCTCCGCGGAATCCAACGGCTCCACCGGTTCGGGCGGCTCCGGCACGTACTACGCGGACGGGGTCACCATCACCATGCACAACAACACGTTCAGCGCGGTCGTCACCCCTTCGCGCGTGGACGACGTGGAGAAAACAGCCAAGGACGCCTACACGCTCGCCTCGAACTATTCGGCCGAAATCGGCAAGGCACAGCAGGATTCCGTCGCCGCCATCGCCGCGGCAGCCATGAACGTGGCTTCGATAACCACGGCCACGCCATTGTCCGCGAGCAGGAACGGCCAGGCCGTGCACATCACGGCAACGGAGGCCACGGCCGAAGGATCCGGGCTCATGAGCGCCGCGGACAAGCGGAAACTCGACGGATTGGAGAACTACGCGCTTCCGGCCGCCACCATTGCCACGTTGGGTGGAGTCAGACCTGACGGCAGCACCATCACCGTCAATGAGGATGGCGTCATCACCGCGCACGCCACATCGACCGGCAACGGAATCCTGTTCCCGGTCGGCTACGTGGTCATGAACACCACCGGGTCGGACCCGGCGAATGATTTCGGCGGCGTCTGGGAGGAACGGCCCTCCCTGGGCGCGCACATGTGGGAAAGGACGGGATGACACATGAAGACACTGGGCCGTACATGCCTGCTCGAGGCGAACCTCATCCTCGTGGCCGGCGTCACCAACACCTATCGCCTCAGATGGCTGCGCAGGGTCACCGACAAAAACGGGTTCACGGTCGTCAGACCCATGGACCTGACCGGGTGGACGCCCCACATACAGGTCCGCCGCGACGGGCTCACCGTCATCGACCTCGCCCCCTACACGCTCCTGGACACGGACGGGACCATCACCATCCGCGTCCCGGACGAGGCCACGCAAGGCCTGCCCGCGGGCGCGGGCGCGTGGGACCTGCTCCTCGAAGACCCCTCGGGCGACGTGACCCGCCTGGCCGCCGGGTCCGCGCTTGTCGAAACCACCGTGAGCGACACCGAAAGGAGACCGCATTGATCCGCGCATTGGACGGCTGCTCGTGCGACGAGGGGCCGGTAATCATCCTCGAGGACGCGATCATCGGCGACGTGAGCATCGTCTACGCCACCGACGCGGACATCGACAACCTGTTCCCAACACCAACCACAGATAAGGAGGAACACGATGGCTAACACCAGCAAGGTCATCGACCTGGACCGGCTCGCCCGGTTCAAAGCAAAGCAGGACGCGGCCAACAACGCCAAGTTCGCCCTCAAGGGCGAAGGCGGCTCGATCGCCACGGCCGACAAGGCGGGCATCGTCAAGCCCGGCGGCGATTTCGACATCACCGAGGACGGCACCATCAGCCTGTACAAGGCGATGGGCATTAACTCGTTCACCGTTTCCCCATCGCAGGCGGAACGCGGTTCGACGGTCGCGGACGTGACCGTCGCATGGAGCCTGTCCAAGACGCCGAAATCACTCACCCTGGACGACAAGGCGCAGGACACGGCATCCAAGGGCACGACACTCTCCGGCGTGAACCTCAAAGCGAGCAAGACGTACACGCTCAAGGCCACCGACGCGCGAAACGCCGTCGCCACCCGCACCGCTGACGTCGCTTTCCGCGACAAGCGCCACTGGTGGGTCGCCGCCAGCCTCGACGCGGCGGGAGTGACCGACCAGATCATCAACCAGGCGACCGGCGAACTCGCCGCAGGGTACACCAAAACGTTCACCCTGAACGCGGCGGCCGGACAGCACATCTACTACGCGTTCCCCGCGTCGTGGGGCACGCCCCGATTCTTCGTCGGCGGCTTCGAAGGCGGCTTCGCGTTGTTGAAGACGTTCGACCACGAGAACGCGAGCGGCGCGACCGTCCGCTACGCGGTCTGGAAATCCACGAACGCGGGTCTCGGCAACACCACCGTCGAAGTGAAGTAAAGGAGAACCCTGATGGCAATCGAACTGATCGACACGCTCGCGCCGAAGAACAACGGCACGTTCCCCATGGTCAAAGCCAAGGATGTGGACGTCGACGGCAAACGACTCCCCGAGAAACTCAAGGAGCTCGAAACGGCTGCCGGAAACATCGAGACCGCCACCGACGCCGACATCAACAACCTGTTCAACCCCAGCAGCAAGTAACGAAAGGAAACCATCATGGCCACGAAATTCATCAACCTGAACAACCTCGCCACATTCCTCGCCAAACTCAAGACCCTGTTCGTCGCCAAGGAACTCAAGACCGGCAGCACCAACACCTACAAGGTGCTCTCCGACAACAATCTCACCGACGAACTCGTCGCCAAGATCAAGAACGCCGGCGACTCCACGTTCTCCGGCGCGTACGCGGACCTGACCGGCAAGCCTGCCATCGGCGGCAAGGAGATCGCCAGCGGTAACCAGACCGCGGCCAGCCTCGGCCTCGCCACCCCCACGGACGTGACCGCCGCCGCCAACAACGCGCGCACCGGCGCAGTCAACGACATCAAGAATCTCGGCTACCAGACCGCAGCCAACGTCGAGACCGCCATCACCGCGAAGGGCTACCAGACCGCCGCCCAGGTCAACACCATCGTCACCGGCAAAGGCTACCAGACCGCCGCCAACGTGGACGCCAAGGTCAACGCCGCGAAGACCGAACTGCAGAACTCGCTCGGCTCCGCATTCCGCGCCAAGGGATCCACGATGTTCGCCAGCCTGCCCGCCCCCGCATCCGCCACCAAGGGCGACGTGTGGAACATCACAGACCAGTTCACCACCACCGACCAGTTCGTCGACGGCTCAGGCAAGACCCTGCCCGCCGGCACCAACGTCGTCGCCGTGGCCGTCACCACCGGCGACACCACCGTCATGAAATGGGACGCGCTCACAGGCATGATCGATTTGAGCGGCTACATGCGCAAAACCGACATCACCCCGGCCAGCGACGCCGAAATCGACGCCCTGTTCGCCTAAGGGACCCCGGCCATGGCGGAAACATACGTCACCCTCCACGGCCTCGCACGGGCGGTCACGAACCTGCTGCAACGCACCAACACGCGCACTATGTTCACGGCCGCCCACCCCATCGGCGAGATCATCGAAACCACCCCCAACCTCGACCCCAACACAATCGGCGGCACATGGACACGCCTCCCCGACACCATCGGACGAGGCCGCCTCTGGAAACGCACCGCATAAACGTCAGGAGAACACATGACAGTCGAACTCATCACCGGCTTCGCCGGCACCCCACACATCGGCAGCGACGACATCGGCGCATTCCAGGCCGGCATCGTCGGACCCGGCGACTACGCGCTCGCCACCGGTAATCAGCTCAGGGCCACCATGAGCAACGCGAACACCATCGCCGTCCAATCCGGTGATGCCGTATTGAACGGCCGCCATGTGCACCTGACCGGCACCACCACCGCCACCGTGCAATCCGGCACCCAAGGCCAGAAACGCAACGATCTCGCGGTGCTTCGCTACACGAAGAACACCACCACCGGCGTGGAAACCTGCTCAATCGTGGTCCTCAAGGGCACCCCCACCACCGGCACCCCGGCGGATCCGGCCCACAACACCGGCAGTATCCTCGACGGCGTCGCCACCCACGACATGCCCCTCTACCGCATCCCGATCAACGGCATCACCGTCGGCACACTCGTCCCATTGTTCAACGTGCTCAAGCCCATGAAGGACGTGTGGGATTCCCTATCCCCGAGCACTTATATTGCATGCGGACGAACGAACGAGGGGGTCAGTGCCCTTGGGGCAGTCTCCTTCAAATTCCCGACCGGCCGCCCCTCTTGGGCGGCGGGTCGCAGGCCTGATTCCTTCGTGTTCAGCGATGATGAGCAGGGGAACAACAACGAGATTGTCCAGAAGCGATATATGTCGCGTCTTTGGAGCCTAGACGCGAATGGAGGCCAGTTCAGAATCCTTCGATCCGACACATGGTCATGGATTAACGGTGGGAAATACCCTGTTAGCTGGATCGCTACATGGAACAAATAGCCTTCCCTATCCAAGTCCCTGCCCAAGGCGATTGTGGGGCGCTCATTTACCGGCGGAGACACTATCATCCTCACCTCGATCAGCACAGGTACCTCCATCCCCTTGGTCGCCGTGTATTACACGGGGACCAAGACGGTGAGGGCCATCCAGGTCGGCACCCCGCAGAACATCACGATGGATGTCCGGTTTGCGGTGATCCCCGCCGTCTAACGCGCGCCGAGAATCCTCGTGATGGTCAGGCACTGCGTGTCTGACGTGTTGCCTTCCATCACGTGGATTCGGTGTCCGATGATCTGCATGCTCGTGTCGGAGATCCGGACGAGAGTGGCCTTGCCTGTCGCGAGCCCGTTCGTGAAATTCATGCCGACGAATGAGAGGACGATCGATCCTGCTTCGGCGGCAGTGTGGAACAGCCTCGGGTAATGGTCATCATCATTACCCTCGATGATCAGCTCGCGGAAATCCGTGATCGATTCGGCGAGCGGGAGGGTGCCGGTTTTGCCGCTGGTGCCCTCCCATAGGACGGTGGGGGTTAGGGAAAGCTAGTTCCATATCGCAACCCATGAGAATCTTGCAGGCCATCTTGTGCCGAACTCTCCACTACGGGTGTTCATCAATCGCATTTGTGCTGAGTTCACACCATTCTCCCAAATGGTTATGGCCAAGCCTTTCATGTCGTTCGAGGACCACGGCCCGGGGGTGGCGACAATTACGTCAGGCGCCTTGCCGTTGGGAGATTGGTAGGAGATGACGCAAATGCCGTTCTCGTTGGAACTCCCAATGAACACGCCTGATTGGACGGACGTGGGCAGTGGGGTTAGGGAATCCCTATCAGCGTATGAGGGCGTGCTCCCATGTGCGTTGTGCTTCGCGCAGCACCTCGCTGTCCGGCCGCAGGTAGTAGCGGGCGGTGGTAGCGATGCTGGAGTGGCCGAGTGCGCGGCTTACGACTGCCACGTCCACGCCGGCTCCTAACGCGGTGCTGGCCCAACTGTGGCGCAGGTTCCTGCGTGGCACGTAGGGCAGGTTCTGCGACCTGCACCATGCGGCGTAGCGACGAGCGACCTGGCCGGGATTCAACAGGCCGATGAGTCGGCCACCTTCTCGTGGCCTGATCTCACGGAGTCGAAGTACCGCGAATCGCGGCAGCACGACGGTGCGACGGCTCAACTCGGTTTTCGGGTCCACTATCACTTCGTGGCCGTCAACCCATTGCAGGCCTCGCCTGATCCTGACTTTGCCGGTGTTGAGGTTCAGATCCTGCCATTCCAATCCGAGGGCTTCCTCGGTACGCAATCCGAGACAGACGCTGCAGATTAGCCAAGCCTCCAACTCGTGCCCATGGAAACCTTGCAATAGTTGCCGTATCTGACGGATATCCAATACTTCCGGCTCATAGCCGGATGGCTTCGGCGGTGTGACCCTCCCGGCCACGTCCACGTCCAATATTCCGAGTCGAACCGCCGAACGCAGCATCTGCCTCAATACGGACCAGGCTTTACGTGCCGCACCTGGTGATGGTATCGAGTCAAGCCACGACTGGATACGCGGCCCTGTCAGATCCGCCAGCTCAACATCACCCAATTCGGGACGTATGTGGCGATTCCATGCACTCGCATATCCGACGCGTGTGCATTCGCGCAGTCTGCCGCATGCCGGCCAGTAGGACTCATCCCAGTATTCATTCAGCAACATTTCCGACCTCCAAAACCCATACGCAGCATGGCCGTTCCATGCGGGTCTACGTGTGGGTTTTCCACACCGTAGGAGCCGTGCATGAACCTGCCCGAGGGATTGCCCGCATGGGCGTACATCGTGGTGAGCGCCCTGGTGCTCGCCGCCCAGATCGTCACCGCCATCTGGATCAACCACAGAGGGTACGAGAGGGACCGGGCGACGCGCGGCGAGATCACGAACAACCACGAGCTGCCGTTGCGCGACGACCTCGACGACAAGAACCGGCGCACATTGGCCGCCATCGAATCATTGCGCGGCACGGTAGACGGTCTGCGTGACGACATGAACGGCGAGTTCGTGACCGTCAATCGTCGCATCACCACTACCGAGCAGAACCTCATCGAACTGCGCCACGAGGTCAACGACCTCCGGCGCGGAGGAAGCAACCACCAATAGAAAGGAACACCAATGGCAAACACCAAAGGCGTGGCCGACCACAAGGCCGCCAACACCACCACGATTCCAGGTCTGACCGTGGAGCGCACGAAATCCATCGTGCTGCTGCTCGTCCAGCTGTTCAGCGTCGTCCAGACCGGTCTGTCCATCGCGGGCATCAGCCAGCTGCCGTTCACGTCGGACCAGGTGAGCACGGCGATCACCGGCGTCATCGCCGTCATCGCATCCGTATATGCGTGGTGGCGCAACAACAACTTGACCGTGGCCGCCGTGCAGGGCCAGCAGGTCGTCAATGCCGTCAAGCTTGCCCAGGACACAGGTAACGCCGTGGATATGCCGGGCGAGGTCGTGCCCATGAGCGAGATGATCTCCGATCCGGACGCCAAGACCACCACGGAGTGACTAATAGTGCAGATCAAGGAGGAGATCGTCAACGCAGGGCACGGCTACCTCAATCCGTCCCTGTTCGCCGTCCACAGCACGGCGAATCCCGGCGCCACGGCCCGCAACCACCGGGACCTGTGGTCGCGAGGCTACGACTACGCGGTGCACCTCACGTCCGACTGGACCGAGGCGATTCATTGCGTGCCCTACGACCGGCTGTGCTGGCAGGTCGGCAACGGCAACGGCACGTGCGAGGGCATCGAGATCTGCGAGGCCACCAACGCGTCGGACTTCTGGCGCGGCATCGACATCGCAGCCGACGTGATAGCCCAGCGCCTCCGCACGCACGGGTGGGGCGTCGACCGCATGCACCCACACCAATGGTTCAGCCAGACCTACGGCGGATCCGACCATACGGACCCCATCCCGTACTTCACGCGCTTCGGCTACAACTGGGGCGCCTTCGTCCAACTCGTCCAACAGAAGCTATCCGGCGCCACAGCCGGGCAGGAGGTAGACATCATGGCAGGAATGATGATCCGCAACGACAACACCGGGGTCATCTACTATTGCGAGCCCGGCAAGGGCCGCACCGCTCTCACACACCCCGACCAGGCCAACCTGCTCCAGCAGGCCGGCGTGCCGCTCATCCACGGCAACAACGGCGCCCCATGGTGGGGTCGTTTCGACCAGGTCGACGCGCTCGTGCGCAAGACCATGGAACAGCTCGGCGTATGAACCGCATCCAATGGCTCGTCGAATGCGCGGGCCTGATCGCAGCCGTACTCGCACTCGAACTGTATGCTGCGCTCGCCGACGACCAAGGCATGCCCTGAAAACCGAACGCCCCGCTCAGGCATCGCAGACGGCTCTCATGAGCTTGACTGCGGCCGGACGGGGCCGATTTTTCACGTTGTAGGCGCGGTCCGAGACGGTGTAAATTTATCCGATTTTTATCCGATGACCTCTGAAAACGACATTTATCACCGAACTCAACGAATGAACTACATAGGCACAAAACGTTGAAATTCCAACCGTTTTAGGTCTTACAGAATTTGATGGAGAAAGACGAAAACAGGTCGAATACAACAGGATGTCGTGGGTTCAAATCCCGCTAGCCCGACAAACAAAAAAGCCTGGAATCTCAACGATTCTGGGCTTCTTCTTTTATCCGACCGCTAAACGATTTATCCGGTTTTATCCGATGACCGTAGAACCTATATGGCCTTGCGGTATAAGGGACTTTTGTGATGTTGGGACCCCAACCTGCTAGTCAGTTCGATTCCATGCGACATCGATTTCCGCTTCCCAATCTCAAATGACACCAAAATACCTGCAACCGATTGTGCAATCCCGTGGGCGGGAGTGGGTTGCAGGTAAAAGGTGTCGAGTTACAGCCCAGAATCACCCCTAACTAGTACCGAAATACCCGCAACCGCAGTAACTAACCCCTTTATACCTGCAATCCGGCAAATATGGTTCAGACAATCCGCACATCCAGACCGCTATCCGAACACACCGTTTATACTAGATCACACATCGAATCAACATCTAGAACCGACCGTCTCCAACGACCCATAGGGAGAGCACATGGACGATATAAGACCACGCTGCGGCTGGTGCAATCTCAGCAATCCCGTCTATGTTGCCTATCACGATGCCGAATGGGCGGTTCCGTCGCATGATGACCACCACCTCTTTGAGATGCTGGTGCTCGAGACCTTCCAAGCCGGACTGTCATGGGAGACGATACTGAACAAACGCAAGCGTTTCCGTCAGGCGTTCGATGGGTTCGACATCGAACGGATCCGGCGCTATGACGAGAACAAGATCGCCGAACTCATGAACGATCCGGGCATCATCCGCAACCGTCGCAAAATCGTCGCGACGGTCGGTAATGCCAACGCATTCCGGGATATCCAGACGTCGTACGGCAGTTTCGACGACTATATTTGGCGGTTCACCGGCCGTCACGTCATCTACG
>ERZ791765.1188-NODE-1188-length-17688-cov-6.894686_pt1 | contig 17688 bp, 13 predicted proteins | sample MGYA00509949_ERZ791765 | MGnify/ENA primary metagenome ERZ791765 (study PRJEB30046, sample SAMN00791980) | human gut metagenome | study: EMG produced TPA metagenomics assembly of the A metagenome-wide association study of gut microbiota in type 2...
GTGGAGAAAATGACAGCATGACAGGAAAAACAGGAAACTAAAATAACAAGTAATAGCAGCTAATTTTCCTTTAGCTGCTATTGTTCGTTTTTCTTCCTCAAATATATCCAACGCTGATTATATGTAGATTATTTTGTGCAATAAAGATGTTTCCTAAAATTACCTGTAAGTTGATATTATACTCTTACAAACTTCGATGTTACTATTGAAGTATTGACTACTAAGAAATTGTTTTATTTGAATTCTATTTATATCTTTATTTAGCATTTCTGGCCCAAGGATGATCTTTTTTAGAACCAAGGGAAAATCTGTTGATTCATTCTGACTGCCAAGACCTAAATCTCTTTCTATATAAGGTGATAGGATATTGTAAGGTTGTGCGATTATCCAATTCGTATTTTTGCCAGAAACTATTAGAAGGCGGTGCTCTGCCTCGTTTTTAAAATCCTCAGATTTGTAGAAAGGCTTATACCTATCAAGTATGGAGAAACGAAAATTGATTTTATGGTCTTTCAATTTAGAAAGGATTCCATTCATCTGTTTTATTTTCTCATTCTTCCCTTTATTTATATATAATACTTCCTTAATTCCTGTTTCGGACATTTCTTTTGGCTCAAAAACCATGCAAACTCCATGTGCGTTGTCTCCATAGAAACGCCACATGTCAAGTTCGTCTATACGCTCTGAGAATGATGTAATAAAATTTCGATTAGCCAAGTAAAGATTATCTCCTTTTTCTGCTATACTTTCTTGAAAGTTCTTTATTGTATCTGAAAGGAAAAACATTTCTGTTTTATCATTCATGGCTACAATAGAATTTATGCGTATCCTTCTGCTTTGAAGCGTTGCCATTAAGGTAGAGAATGAAGTGTATTTTGCAAACGCTTTGCATTTTGATTCCTGTGGAATCAATCTGGCAAACAGTTGTTGTTCCTTTTCCATTGAAAGACAGTAGCACTCTCTTACAGGATCATATATAATTTCCTCTGACTGTATATTTTCTCTAAAAATAGTAAGAAATGTACTCTGTATAGTTCTTTTGTGTTCTTCTATATCCACTGGTCGTGTAAATATGGCATCTATGGTCTCTGGTAATGTTAGATGTGAGCTGCTTATATTTTCATCAAAATGGCTGTAGAGAGCGTAAGGTTTTTCTTCCCAATGAACACTAATGGAATACGGAGGTAGGTCATACTGGGAATTGACTTTATGAACGGTTATTGTATTACTACGCATATTTTCATATAAGTGTACCCAGATTCTTCCGTCAAAATTTATATTACAAACTAATTGGAAAGCAGTATTTTGTTCCTCTATGCTTATATAAGAATTATTTTCTGTTTTTTTTATAAGTGCTTGTTTGATAGCATAGAACGCGTCAAGCTTGGCTGCTTGATTTTGCATAATAGATTTTGCGAAACGCTCGATCCTCGTACTATAAATGTATTTTGAAGAGAACTGGGTTACAAAGAAATCAAATTGTAAATCTAACAGCCTTTGTTGCAAGTCTGTAATTTCTATAGTATCTCTATCGTCTAAATGTGCCCATTCTCCCGTTTTAACCATATTGCTTTGCCAAATATTTATTTTGTCAACGATATTAGCAAGTCCTATATTCCGTAATTCTTTTACATTAAAAGGTGAAGTGTGTTGCATAAGATAATCTTGCAGAATATTTATATGGTCATATTTGGGGACTGGAATCATTTCAATCTTAAGAGAAGATTCCAACTCAGAGAAATATACACCATAAAAAGGATTCTCAGATAAAAATAATAAAATATCTTTTGTCATAGCTCTCTTATCCTATTTTCAATATGCTATATAAGTCTCATTTCCATAGATGTTTCTGATCTTGAGCCGGAAGGGGGTGTTGTTGGAGGTTATGGTGCCGTCCCAGAAGAATTTGGTATCGATGCCGTTCTTGCGGACATAGCCGAGGCGGTCTATAGGGATTTCGGAATCGCTGTGCCAAGGAGAGGAAGAATCTGCAGAAGTGCAATCGAAAAGTCTCCACAAAGGCTTATTGCCACATTCAATCTTCAAGAACAGATAAGTCTTTATTGCTTCAATATGCGCATCACGCATCATCCCTTTACTCTCAATGTATGAAAGCAAAGATTTGATGGGATAGTTTTCACGGCTAAAACATTCATCCCTTTTCCTTTGTATGATGCTATAGAACATTGTTATAATTTTTAATCGTTTTGCTCATAATAGTATGAATAATCAATACCTTTCATAAGCATTTCACTATCATCAATCTTTGTGGTGAGTGCTGGTTTTACTAAAGCCTTGATATGTGTGCTGTCAGAAAAACTCTCACACATTGCTGTCAGATATTCGTTTTTATTTGGCTTCAATTAACACACCGTTTGAGAGAACGCTTCAGCATGAGGTCGAGCCAAATGCGAGTACTGCGACCATTGCCCTCCATAAATGGATGGGCTACGTTGCATAAATTTGGCTGCACTCGACCATTTGTGAACAAGTTCACATGGTACTCGTTTGCACGAATTTTCATTTCGATGTATTTATCCATAATCTCATCAAAGGTGGTTTCTGGCATTCGCTCTATTGTTTGTAGCGTATCGGGAAAGTGCATACAATTAGCAGACGTAAAGCCACCTTTGGATATGTTTTTTGTACGGATTTGTCCTGCAAAGTCATACAATCCTCCAAAGAGATAAGCGTGTATCTGTTGCAGACATTTCATGCTCCCGGGCTCTGCCGTTTTCAACAATCCACTCTCAAAGAGTTGGTAGGCTTTCTTCTTGCTCTGCCCGTCAATAGTATTATCGCTGTATGTGAACCAGTCAATAAATCCTATTGCTTTGACATTGGGTATTGCTTTTGCCAACAAAACAACACCTTCTCCATCTAACTTCTCATCAGGTGCTTGCAGTTTAAACTGGTTAGTGCCACTAACCAGTTTGCGATTTTCCTTCTTTAACTTTGTTTGGAGATACTTCCAATAGTTTCTCGTCTTTTGGTAATCTCCTTCAAAAGATATTTCTATTCGAGATGAGTAGGAAAGACATTGGTATTACATGCTGCGTATATACGATTCCTGTAATCTTTCTCAGAGCCTGGTATTCTCATGGTACTCATGATCTTTTTGCGTATCTCTCGTTCCGAGGAAATATATTCAATAGGGAGTCTGTCAGGTTCTAGTTTTTGTGAGGTATGTGAAAAATATAAGATAACACTATCAGATGTAGAACGGAAACGGTTTCCTATACAATCCCACCAATATTGATCTGTAGGCCCTAATGATGTTCCATAAATATAAAACACTTTGGCATTTTGGATTAAAGAAAGGCATTCCTGATCAATGTTAGTACCTAACTCAGAATTCCCTTTCGGTTTGACTATTAAATCAAGTAAGCTCTCATCTTTTCTGAATTGTTCATTTGCAATCTGGTCACTATCATTTACTCCGAATAAAATTCCATTGTCGTCTAAAACTCCATGTATATGGTTAATACTTTTCACTCTATATAAATCAGCAGTGGATGGTTCACTATAATAGAGATCTTTATCCCAGCGATCATCAAGCAAAAATTCTATTGTCTTTGTATAATTAAAGCTGATGATGTCCGCATTGGTTTCACCTCTTGAAGAATTTTCCCTGAACGATTTTTTTAGGTGATCAGATGACAGATAATTTTCCGGATACATCAAGTCATTCCAAAATTTTGTTTTATCTTCATCGGTAATGAGGGGACTTTGATGGGAGAGATACTCTATTAGAGAATGATTAAGATCTCTGTACAAAGTCTTAAACAGCTCTATGTCTGAACATCTTTTTGTAAATAATCCCAAGGCAAATTCAAGGTCTTTCCATTCTGTTTTTCCTTCTTTTATATTCTCGTCTATCTTTGACAGAAACTCTTTTTTACTTGAGACTACTTTTTCCGCAGTATCTAATGCTCGATAATATTTTAAAAAGTCAGGATATCCTGTAGGCATACCCATTCTTATGTCGAACCCATTCCCAAAGATGTAAACGCAATTAGTCATATATAGGCTTAATATATAAATAATAATCGCAGTAATTCTTATCTAAATTACTGCGATTGTTGCATAAGTATTTTTATTTCACTTCCTCAAATCTAACATGCGCTGATAATCAGCGATTTATGAAAGTCTTGGTACAAAAATGGAACACCATAAGCATCTTGGATGTTGTCCCTCAATAACTATCGATAAGCATCCGTGCGATGCTCTTCCTATTCTTCTTTGCCCTTTTCTCTGTATTCCTTTCTTTTGTTGGTGCAAAGGTACAAATTATCTTTCAACTCACCAAATATTAATGTTATATTAAGGAGCAGTTGGCATATCTAATATAAAACATGTGATAAGCAACCATAAAGTCAGGCATTATAGCATTTCTCTAATGAATTCATACAAGAAAGTACCACTGGCAAAACAACAGGTCTTATGATGACTATCTGCCTTTTTGGCATCTGCGAAATCCGACACTGCCTTAATCCATAGAGCCTTTCTATCAAGAGTATGGGCTGTCGCGTAAAGAGCAAAGCCCTCCATATCAAGTGCTTGCAATTTGCGTTCGTCTTCTTGTAGTTTTTCGACAATTCCGGAAGAAGCAATAACAAAAGGACCACATACTGTTTTGGCTATACAAGCAGATACATTATCTTTTTCTTCTTTTAGATTGGCATCATGAATAGAATTATTTATTATTCTCAAATGTTCAGGGTCAGAAATAAATTCAGCCACCAATGCAATTAAACTAGGGTTTGCTGGTATTTGATTCATTTCTTTCAAAAACTTTATATCTCCAGATACTTCCTCTTTGAGTTTCCCAGATGAATAGTCATGTATAGCATCAGCAATTATGATATCATCTAAGGCAACATCGCCATTATTTATGCCTGCAGTGATACCAGTCATAAAAATTGTATCGACGCCAAAACGATTATACATGGCAGAAGCGAGAATTGACGTTGCACAAATACCTGGTTTATTTGCACATGCAGCTATAATGCTATAATCTTTCATATGACTGCTCGTGACATTGGTTATCTTAAATACATATGGAAGTCCTTCTATTTGTATAGATTCCCATTTGCAACTAACGAATGCCTTTTGCATCATATTAAATTCTTCATTTAATGCACAGATGATTCCCAAGTCAAATTTATTGATGTTTTTAATAGACATCTCTATGTCTTTCTTCATCTGTATTAACTGACATACTTTATCTTTAAATTGTATTTTCCAGTCATTGTTCTTACGTGAATAAAATAACAAGTACCACAACTTATCCTTAAATTCTTTCTGCTGTTTAGAAAATTCATCCTCATATTCTGTTAGGCCAATTATTTGGGTTGGCTTCTTTATACTTTGATTAATGTATATTTCTTCTAACAATTCAACGCCGCCACGCCTGTTCATTTCACTCTCTTGATCTCCCCTATGCTCAGGAAGCACCATGTCAAGGATGAGCATGTCATATGTTTTTGACTGAAGCATTTCTCTCCCATCTACTAGACAGCAAGCTTCTTCTATTAATATTTCACCCTGAGGGAATAATGGCAAAATGACAGATTTTAGAGACTCTCTCTTATCGCTACTGTCATCTAATAATAAAATCTGTATCATAATAGAATTTCTTTTATTTGTTTTTTTAAATGATTCTTCCAATCATTTTTTTGTGAAGAATAATAGACGTATGATTTATAATTTTGAGGATAGTCTTTTTTAAGATCAACATCGAAAGCGTCCAACTGTTTGCGACCAAACACGTTATACATTGTAACAACAACAACCGGGGTCATGATTTGTCTAAGGAACATACCTTCGAGAATATACTGACCTGCAGATGGTTCTGGCAGGCCACCGCTTGCATCTTTTGACAAGTCATAGGTTGACATAGACATATCCAACAATATCAGTGAGTAATCACTCCCATGTTCAAATATCTCTTCTTGTGCAGAGTTATATGATGAACGTTGAATAACTTCACATTCAGGAAATTCCTGTTTCAAAAAGGCAAGTATATTATTTGCCTTCTCCTCATAATCTTCAACTAATAATATTCTCTTCATTAACCAACATATCTTTAATGTTAAATAATATTTCAACAACACATTTTCCTTCTGTTGCTCTAATGGTAAAAGTATTATTGGTGTTTCCGAAATCGTATTTTACTATAGTCATTGCCTTTACCAAACCGCTACCACCTTCTTGCTGCAACTTTGCGACATCGTTCATTTTTTCCTCAAAAATATGATTTAAACTATCTTCTTGTATTTTATCTTGAAGATCATTAATCAACGATATTCTTATTATATCCTCATCCATCATTTGAGAACTAATTTGGAATATTCTGGGATTAGTATTTTTACTGTACCTTAACATGTTTGTCAAAAATATAAAAAATAAATCGAACATAGAAGAACTATATTCAGACCGTATTTGAGTTGGCAAAGATACCGTGTTCATATCCATTCTGACAGGAATATCTTGATAATACCTTGCTGCTTGCTCCATAGTCATACGAATATGGCTTTCGATATCAAAATCTTCAAATTTGGTTTCTTGCCTATAAAACCAATTCTCAACTTTAGTTAGTTTGTTTGTTAATGCAGCTCTAGCATTATTGATTGCTGTTTTCAAATCTGCGCTCAAAGTGTCATGACCAGAAAGAGAGTCGAAACATTGCTCCAAGGTTTGCAGATGGTTGAAAATTCCAGGCTTTAATTCTTTAGAAATTCTTGCCCTAGTAATCTCCAAACGTGCCTCTGTTATTTCCCAAAGATAAGCAATTACCCCTTTACAGAATGATTCACGATCATGAGTTTTAGACTCGATTTCCATCAGACGGTCACATAATTCTTTAGTGTCAATCGTATAATCAAACTCTCCTTTTTTCTCGTCATATTCATCAACGCGAATTTGAATAACAGAGTCTTTGAATGACGATATCAGTGTGTCAATATTATCTGAGAACTTTGCTTGTGCATTGTACAAGTTTTTACGCATTTCCGAATCTAAAGAATACTCTACTCGCCAATAGTCAGAAGGCATATATTGCTGCCCCGACTGGCTAAGAATGAGATTCAATCTCTCTAGATCGGATCTTAATTCCCCTTCAAATACGCCATGTCTAATTCGTGTACTTAAATAGGTTCCTAATCCAAATCTACTTTTCAAGAATGCGAGTCTTATTACATTGAATATTTGAAGAGCAACTTCTTCTATCGCATTATTAGAGTATGTTGCGATGTCATCAATCAAATCTGCTGCATTATTATGCGAAAAATCAGCGCCATTAACTAGAACAAATACTCTATTACTGCGAACCAAGGCGGCCTGTTTTTTAAACCTGTCATACAGGTCATCAATTTTGCATAGTTCATATTTCATTATAGCATCCTCATTCACAAAAATCTTACTATCATCTAGTTTCTTCATTCCTCTATATGCGACTATTTCGTGCATTAATTCTGTACACATATTAGCATACAGATAATTATCTGGGAAAGAACTTTTCAGATAACTGGCAATCTTTATCTTTTCATCAAGCACCTCTAATGTACTTTTCAGTTTGTAATGATGATATAGCAAATCATCTGTAACAAGCAGATAAAGAAAAAGTTCAACCTTCTTCTGGTCTTTTCTTTTGAATTTTGCCAATAATTCTGACGGATATACTACATTTTCATATTTACAATAGCTCTCAAGTACAAACTGCTTTTGAGGATAATTCTCTGCGTTTAAAAATACAAATATTAAGAAATCAATATCATTTTTAAGTCCCTCATATCTTGAATTTTTAATATCTATCATAAATTGTTTTGTATCTACCTTAGACACAAAAGCTTTGTTGCCAATATACTTATCTACATAAAAACGGACAGCTTTCTGTCTATAAGATATACCCCTATTTATGTATGACATAAAAGTATATTCTACTGCAGTTTGAACAGTAGGTATATATTCTGTGTTCTTTTCAATTATAGAATTCCATAATTCTATAGCCTTTTCGTATTCTCCGTTTTCAAAAGTAATTTTTGCATTATCAACCTCACGTATATAATCAACAACATTCGATTCTTCTGTCGTTAATTTTTCCACTCTCCTTTTTTGGTATGGGATAACGACTGAACCTTTATCATGTTTTAGTCCCCAATCTAAATATGCCAGCTTTTCTTCATTATCCTCAAAAGCCGTAGTAAATAATGGATCAAAACAGGTCATGGTTGATAAATGAAGCCATGAATCTTTCATCCATTTTTTTTCTTCCTTTATATAATAGTCTAGCCCACTAGCAAAACTTAATCCATATAAATTCTTGCTGCGTTGATATAATAAATCAAGGCTTGTAGCATTATCTTGTTCAGTCATCACTGAATGAACAAGTCTTGCCACTTCATTCAATACAGAATCTGTATTATTAGTTATTGGTCTAAACCCTTTGTTTTTGAAAAGGAGAGCTCTACAATACAATTTTAGAACATCAAAATGATATGGTTTCTCTACTAAATAGTTTTTGCATTCTATAATTACATTATAATAATCTCCCGTATAATATTTATCTAATATGGAAATAAAATTCCTATCGTAATACTCTTCGGGTAATTTCTTATATGACTTAAACAAGATATATGGAATCCAACAACGATCAGAGGTCATTAAATAAAGCGATGTAGCATAATTACTTACTATTTCTTTGCTTTCATCAGACTTAATAATATAAGATCTAAAGACATAATTCATCAATACATATCGATCTACCACGGAATTCAAACTTTCCATCATCAAAGTAACAGAAAGATCATCAATATCATAATTCTGATAATAGTTCAAGCGGAACAGATAGTAATTATACCGATCGTTTTGGAATTCAGTTCTGTTTTTTTTATATCGCGAGTATAAGTCGGCATCGTATTCATAAGCTGGGACGGAGCGTAGACTTCTTGACATAATATTAGACAATACTAATGGAACGAATCCACGTTTCAAGTCCTTGTGAATTGTGTTAAAATTACTTACGATTCCAATACTTTTCGACAAATCATCTTGAAGGCCTGCAATTGTTAACCGCATTTCATAATACCAAACAGTATATCCAATACTATCTAAAGATTTTTCCAACAATAATTCCGCCTGTGAATAATCTCCAAGAAGAATACACTTTTCGACCTTGTCGCGTAAAGATACAAACAACTTTAATATGCCTTTGTGTTTCTTTAAACATTGTAATACCCAGTTTATTTCAATATCAACTGATTGAGGCTTATAAAAATAACGATTCCAACCTGTGCCAAGATCTTCTATTCTTTTGGGAAGCATATTGCCCCATATAACACTGCTTAAAAGAGGATTGGATTTGAATAAATTATCCAATGTTATGTTTATTAATGCATTATTCCCAGCGTACTTCAATGTATATGCAACTTCAGACCATTTTTTTTTGTCGCCTTTCATGGATAGGAAGGCATCTTCTACCTGATAATCCTTCCAATTGGCCTTGATTTCAGGTGTTGTTATTTGAGGTATAAATCGTTTGTTTGCCATACTATTATCTATTACACAATTACACATAAGAAGTTAGGAGTCCAAAGATTGAGTCTCAATATTGCAACAATCTTTTTCACCAACCATATCTCGCATTATTCTCAAATCAGCTTCTACGCCATCCTTTGAAACGAGCGAGTCTTTGGGCAGTACAGAGTAGTTTTTGGCGATGTTCTCTTTTTTGCCGCTGAACCATTCTCCAAATGCTGTTTGGAGGAAAGAGTCACCATCAAGGTTATCTTTCTTGTTATACCTTATTATATTAGTGACGAACTGTTTCAACTCAGCATTGCGTAGTTTCTTGTTCAATGGAATGCATAGATCCTTATTGGCAGATACCTGGCCAGTTTCGATAAACAGTTTTACAACGTCGCATACTTTCTCTACATCTTCTACAGGAGTACCGGCAAGCGAGAATACAAGCATCGTATATTCCTCTGTATACTTTAACCGTTTTACTCGATTCTCGGTCTCTTGTCTTTTGATTTCCCGTTCAAGTTTCAAGAGATAGTCACGTCTTTCAATAACACCAGAGACATCGATACTCATCGCATTGATTTCGTTCAATCGCTTCTCGTTCTCTTGCGCGAGGCGTTTCTTCTCCAGTTCTACTTGCTGCGTGACCAAATCCTGCACAACTTCGGGCAAACGTTCCCTCAGAGTACTGACTATAGAATCAGTATCGGCCTGAGGAGTCTGTTTGACGGCATCAAGAATCGCTTCCAAATCCTTGTTTTGGTCTTCCTTTTGATTCATTATAGCATCACCACCTTCTCCTCCTATGCCTTTAATGGCATCCAAATACTCTTGTCTCTTGGTAATTTGTATTTTGTAGAAAGATGTAAAGATGATAACCACAGCCTTGTAGATGGCAAAAAGGAAGGCCGCAAGATACAGGTAGGGTATGACTTTCTGCCATCCCTGCTGGGTGTTGGCGATTATACCGTAGACCATCATAATCACAACAAGGACAATAGCCAATGCTGCAATAACCCAGACTATCTTCTCTATTATTTTGAAAAACTTTACCATATCTCTGCTTTCTATTATCACCTATATAGAAACCACTTTGCCATATTATTCCTTCTTGTTAAGGATTACCCATTTGCCTTCCTTACGACCACCTTCACGTATTATGATTCCAGCAGCTTGTAGCTGAGAGACATACCGTTGCAGAGTCCTAAACTTAATACCAGTCTTTTGCGCCAGTTCGCTCGTCGTGATATATGGGTCAAACAACATTTCTTTTACGATAACCTCTTGAACTTCAGTTAGTTCTTTTACGCCACCTTTTACGCCATCTTTTACGTCATCTTTGGTGACATTGCCATCAGTAACTACGTTCAAATCTGTCGTAGACTCCTTATTGATAAAATAAGGATGGCACGGAATGTCTATAAGGAAATAGGTTCTTTCTTCATCCGTTTCAATCTTTGCTGCAGGAGATCCATTGGCCTGTAGTTCATCCTGAATAGTAGGAATGCCAGTAGCTCGGCCTTCCGTTAGGTCTAATTCTTTCAGGAACTCTCCCAACCTACGGTTACGATAGCGACGTGAACGTAACGATATACCTTTCTGAACTGCCTCCATCGGAATTGTATGGTTTGGGCCAGAAAAACTCAGAATCGAAATACGTTCAGGTTCCACAGTTATCTCAACTGGTTCCCGAATCGTCCAGTCTCTATGATACAAACTATTGACAACAGCTTCTTCCAGAGCCTGATAGGGGTAGTTGAAGAATGTTATGGATTGCGCTCTGTCCTTGGGCTTAATAATCTGTTTCTTGACGATGTTGGTATTCAGATAGCTTAACGTCTTCTCTATCATCTGCGGCACACTGCCCCTGATGGGTTCCACCTCTATCAAGTTATTGGGATTCTTTTCTCTACCTTCAGGGAAAAGAACTATATCTATCTGCGCTTGACGGAAGAAGCGGTCTGGGCGTTCTGAGAACATCATTGCTGCTACATTCTTGATACGCCATCCTTCTGGCACAGCCTCTAATAAGTCCATCTGCTCCAGCACATCCTCCATGTGGTCTGTCAACGAAATATCTGCAAGACTACTCTTGACCTTTACAAGATAATCATGCAAAAGCAATGGCGATATATCCGTCAGCTTGATATCATCGTTTCCACGGTCATCAAAGGGCATACGATTTGCAAGGTTTATCAATTCACGCTCGTATTCGTCTTTTGGAATGATACTGCTACTATTGTAGCGGATGTAGTAGTTATACGTCTTCTGCTTAGCAGTTATCTGGTCAGGCACCTTGTATGGTCTGCGCTCACCTGGAGAGACCTTGATTACAAGAATCGTCTTTCCGTCAGCTACCTCTATATACAATCGGGGCTGATAGTATGGGCGTATCAGGTTATTGAACCCGACCATATCTTTCTCGATAGGTTCTATCTGGTTAGGGTCAATGCCTGTAACGGGTCTTATGGCATGGCCGTTCTCTTCTTTTACTCCCACCACGATATAGCCGCCACCTGTTTCGTCAAAGTCATTGGCGAAAGCACAGATGGTACGGTATATAGCATCAGGGTTCCAACCTGTCTTGTATTCTATACGGTCACCTTCTACTGCTCGTCCGCTCAGAAGTTCTTCTATGTTGATTGGTAGTCTCATATTTCCAGCTGTCTATTTATCATTCTTTCGTTGACCAAAGCAAATCCTTCACATCAACATTGAGGCTTCTGGCGATTTCTACCAAAGTCTCCAAACTGGGTTGTGAAGCATTGGTACACCATTTGCTCACCGAAGCAGGATCTTTTCCTAACTGCTCAGCCAGCCACTTATTTGTTCTCTTTTGTTCGGCTAAAACCACCTTTAGCCGATTGATGTCCTGTGCCATTATGCCTATTTATCGTTGTTTATGATGCAAAGGTACTGGTTTTCTCTGAAATAACCACATATTTTTATGGTTTTCTGCTTCTTTATTTGCGTTTTAGGTAGATTTAAGAGCGTATTACTCATATTACTTGTATTATTCATATTATTTAAGCCATCCATATTTGTTCTTGTTATGTTGGCAACGCTCTCCACTTGTACACAACTGGAGAGAGATAACATCACCTACCGCCTACAGTCAGGCAGTAAGCAGTATATCATTTAATGTGACAAGCTGGGACGCAAGCCTGGTTCAAAGAAATCTGCCGACCCAAAGAAGGAAGAATACAAGGATGACATTTCCTTTTTGAAGAAAGACTATGCCATCAGGGACGTGGGAAAGTCGTCAGGAAAAGGCATCAGCACTATTCAACGTGTGAAAAAGGAGTTTTGCTGAATACATTAACCAATAGTTCCAATGTTCATGTGTCGCCAGACAAATAGTTATAGCACAAATAAACCAAAAAGGTAAGGAAAAGATAAGGTCAAGGTGGCATTTTGACGCAAAAAAGGGGGCAAAAACGCCATCTTCACCTTATTTAATAAGTAAACCTTCACTTTTTTGAGGGAATTTGAGTACCTTTATGCCATATTCCCATAATATACTCTTATCGGAAGTTGCATATGGATAATATACTGGCACTGTCTGAAGAAGACATTAAACTACGGTACATAACTCCATCCATATTACAGAAAGGATGGTCAGTTGAAGACATAACTATGGAGACTAAGGTTAAACTAACAGATGGCAAGATTAACCTTAGAGGAAATTTAGTGGCTCGTGGTAAAGCTAAGTTTGCTGACTATATGCTTTATTACAACCGTGCCACCCCCATTGCCATTGTTGAAGCCAAGGACGCAAATCATACAGTCTCTTTTGGAATGCAACAAGCAAAGGAATATGCTCAAATGATGGATATTCCTTTTGCGTTCAGCTCCAACGGTCAGGGTTATCAAGAATATGACTTCCTAACAGGAAAGGAACGCTCATTCTCAATGGATGCCTTTCCAACGAAAGAAGAATTATATGCTCGCTTCCTCGCTGAGAGCAATGGCGGTAAAGGCTTCTCTGACGAAGAAAAGAAAATCATCAATCAGCCCTACTGTACTGGACAAGACATTTTCCCTCCTCGATACTACCAACGCAATGCAGTTAACCGCACTGTCAATGCAGTAGCACAAGGGAAAAATCGTCTGCTGCTCGTTATGGCGACTGGAACGGGTAAGACATATACGGCATTCCAAATAGTCTATCGTCTTCTTAAAGCTGGTTTAGTGAAGAAAGTCTTGTATCTGGCAGACCGAAATGTTCTGGTTGACCAATCTATCCAACAAGACTTTAAGCCTTTATCAAGCACTATACACAAAGTGGATTATCAGAAAGATATTGAAACAAATGGTGGGCATTTGGCATACGAAGTATATTTCTCACTTTACCAACAGTTGATTGGGAAAGAAGGGAAACAGAACTATAAGGAACTGTTTAAGCCGGGGTTCTTTGATATGGTTATCGTTGACGAGTGCCATCGTGGAAGTGCCAAAGATGATAGCAACTGGCGTGAAATTCTGGAATACTTTGATGGTGCAATTCAACTGGGTATGACTGCCACGCCAAAGGAAACAAAGTACCAGTCCAGCATCAGTTATTTTGGTGAGCCGATTTACACATATAGCTTGAAGGAAGGTATAGAAGATGGATTCCTTGCGCCTTTCAAGGTTGTAAACATTACAACCAACATTGGTGATGAATGGCGACCTATTAAAGGACAAAGAGACATAAACGGCAACCTCATAGAAGACCGCATCTATAACAACTCTGACTATGATTACAATATCATCATAGAAGATAGAATCAGGGAGGTCGCACATGAGATAAACCAATATTTGAAGAGCACAGACAGGATGGCGAAGACCATTGTGTTCTGTGCCGACGAAGACCATGCCGACCGTATGCGCACCGCACTTGTCAATGAAAATTCCGACATGTGCAAGAAGAATCCTGATTATGTAGTGCGTATCACTGGCAGCGACCCTTACGGGCAGTCAAAACTTGACTACTTTATTTCCGTCGCTTCCAAGTACCCCGTCATCGCCACTACAAGTAAGTTGCTCTCTACAGGAGTGGATTGCAAAATGGTTAAACTCATTGTACTTGACCAACGCATTGGTTCCATGACAGAGTTTAAGCAAATTGTGGGTCGTGGAACCAGAATCCGTGAAAAAGAAGGTAAGACCCATTTTACAATCATGGATTTTCGTAATGTGACGCGTCTGTTTGCTGACCCTGACTGGGATGGTCCAATTGAAGTTAACGATAATTATGTAAAGGGCACACCAAAGCCTTATCCAGAGATTGAGGAAGAACCAATGGGCGTGAGCGAACCCGAGCCGGAACGCCCTCCTAAACCAATTGTTGATAAGGATGGCTGCACGGTTGAGGTTATCAATAAAGTTGTATCGGTATACGATGCCAACGGCAAGTTGCTCCGCACGGAAAGCATAACCGACTACACACGAAAGAACATCAACGACACTTACGCCAATCTTGATGACTTTATTCGCAGATGGAATGAAGCAGACAAGAAGGCTGAGATTACAGACCTACTCCGTGAGAGCGGAATAGACTTGCAAGCGTTAAAACATGACAGAGGTATGGATGATGTTGATGATTTTGATTTCATCTGTCATATCGCTTATGGCAAGAAGCCGTTGACTCGACGTGAACGTGCTGAGAATGTGAAGAAGCGTGACATCTTCAATAAGTACGGTGCAGAAGCACGTAAAGTACTTGAAGCATTGCTCGATAAGTATGCCAATGATGGTATAACCCAGTTAGAAAACAGAACGGTTCTACGTCTTGATCCGTTCCGACAAATGGGTTCACCAGCCAATATCGCTAAATTCTTTGGCGGCAATCAGCAGTATTTTTCAGCAGTGAAGGAACTTGAAAGTTTAATTTATAGCAGTATAGCATAACCAGATATGGCACTTAACAATTTTGTAAAGAGCATCAGAAACATCATGCGCAACGATGCGGGTATCAATGGCGATGCCCAGCGTATCGAGCAAATTGCATGGATGTTGTTTTTGAAAGTATATGATGAGAAGGAAAACGACTGGGAGTTTAATGAAGATGATTACAAGTCCTTCATTCCAGAGAATTGCCGATGGCGCAACTGGGCGAAAGACAATGGGGATGGTGAAGCGATAACTGCCGATGCCTTATTGGATTTCGTTAATAATATGCTATTCCCAACGTTAAAAGGATTAGAGGTTAATCCTTCAACACCAATGCGTAGTGCCATTGTTCGTACTACCTTTGAAGACGCAAACCAGTATATGAAAGATGGCGTGCTGCTTCGTCAGGTAATCAATGTCATTGACCAACTTGACCTTGGCGACTACGAAGAAAGTCATGCGTTCGGCGAGATATATGAGTCCATCCTGAAAGAAATGCAGTCAGCTGGTTCGGCAGGTGAGTTCTATACACCACGTGCCTTGACGGATTTCATGGCAGAAATCATCAATCCTAAGGTAGGAGAAAAGATGGCAGACTTCGCCTGTGGTACTGGCGGCTTCATAACAAGCTGGCTAAAAGCCCTTGACAAGAAGGTGCAGACAGCAGAAGACAAAGAGGAATATGCAAAGTCAATCTATGGCATTGAGAAGAAGCAATTCCCTTACATGCTGTGTGTCACCAATATGCTCCTGCATGACATCGATTCTCCAAAAGTGATGCACGATAACTCCCTGACAAAGGACGTGCTTAATTACACGGATGATGACAAGTTCGATGTGGTCTTGATGAATCCACCATACGGAGGCAGTGAGAAGAACGACATCAAACAGCATTTTCCTTCCGATTTGAGTTCAAGCGAGACTGCCGACCTCTTCATGGTGCTTATCATGTATCGTCTTGCAGAGAAAGGTCGCGCTGCGGTCATCCTGCCAGACGGTTTCCTGTTTGGTACAGACAATGCAAAACTGGCTATCAAGGAGAAACTGCTGCGAGAGTTCAACCTTCATACCATTATTCGACTGCCAGGCAGCATTTTCTCACCATATACAAGCATTGCAACCAACGTCCTTTTCTTCAACAATGAAAAGGCAGAAGGTGCAGAAGAAGGATTCAGCACAAAAGAGACATGGTTCTATCGTCTTGACATGCCGGAAGGCTATAAACATTTCTCCAAGACAAAGCCCATGCGAGCCGAGCATTGTCAGCCAATCATTGAGTGGTGGAATAATCGGGAAGAGATTGTGGATACGGAGAACAACGATGAAAAGTCACGCTGTTTCACGGCGCAGCAACTTCTTGGCATGGATTGCAATTTCGACCAATGCAAGTTCCCTAAGGACGAAGAAGAAATCCTCCCTCCTGCAGACCTGCTTGCAGATTACTACAAGAAACGTGCAGCTCTCGACCACGAGATTGATAAAACATTATCAGAGATTCAAAAGATTTTAGGCATCACCATAGAGAAATGAGAAAAGCTTTGTTCAGTTATATACTGGTAGCCGTTCTTTGTCTGGTTTCATCAAATCTGACAGCCCAGACGGTTGGTTATACCTACAAGGCACTGGCAGCCGAAGGGTGTACCATGAAATATAGTGTAGCAAAACAAGATACGGCATACTATATCATAGCAACTGTACGCTCGGACAGAATGACCTTTTTGAGCGAGCCGACAATGAAGGTGCGAACATTCGATGACGAGGTTATCACCCTTACAGGAACTGTTATTGGCAATGGAAGTCAATCAGCTGGAATCGTATCTGGCAACATCATTATTCCCGTTACCGAAATCAGTTCTACAGCCCAATTCAAGGTTAGCCCAAAACAATTTGAAAGCATAAAGAGTGGCATTGCTAAAATTCGGTTGGATATGACACCGATGAACCATGAGCGGACATTCAAGAAAGACAAGATTGGAAAGAAGCTCTACCAGTTCTATCTGAAAGCTAAATCTCAGGATGACAATTTCTAAATGGCATCTACTTATGACAGGAAAGCAACTTAAAAATAGCATATTACAATGGGCTATACAAGGCAAACTTGTACCACAAGACCCTAATGATGAGCCTGCGTCTGTCCTGCTTGAAAAGATTAGGGCAGAAAAGGCAAGACTCATTAAGGAAGGGAAAATAAAAAAAGACAAGAAGGAATCTATCATCTTCCGTGGTGAGGACAATTCCTATTATGAGAAGTTCGCCGACGGTAAGGTAGTTTGTATAGATGACGAGATA
>ERZ791765.1190-NODE-1190-length-17666-cov-3.688490_pt1 | contig 17666 bp, 18 predicted proteins | sample MGYA00509949_ERZ791765 | MGnify/ENA primary metagenome ERZ791765 (study PRJEB30046, sample SAMN00791980) | human gut metagenome | study: EMG produced TPA metagenomics assembly of the A metagenome-wide association study of gut microbiota in type 2...
AGGCATCCAATACATCTTGATTTAAGTCTTCTCCACCAATAGAAACATCAATCCACGCACTACCTTGTCTTATCATAAGCTTGTTATGATTGCTTGTGTCTACCCATAAGTCGCCATTATGTAATTCACTTGCTGGTGGTAGTTGTTCTACTGTTCCATAGTAGGTTGTAACCTTGCCATCTACGGCAATTTCTAGCTGACCTAGTTCTGCAAATATATTTTCGATATTATCGTCTTGAATAATAATCCATTTATTATTATCATAACGATACATCCTATTTTTAGGTTTACCTTTATCATTTAGGCTTATATCCACCCATATGTCACCTTGTTTAGCCCCTGATGGCTGACTGGTTGTATAATAGATTTCAATTTTACCATCTACAATATCTTGAACGTCTTTAATCTTATCTAAAGCACCTTGTATCTCTTTAGCTGTTTCAGCATTAATTCCTTTATAAGAAACATCTAACCATGAAATACCATCAAACCGATATATCTTGTTGTTGTCATCAGTATCTATCCACAAATCTCCTATATGTCCTTCTGTTGGTTGAGTTGCTTGATAATATGTAACAATCTTCTTATCTGCTGTATCCTGTGCATTTTGAGCTTTTTCAATCGCATCTATTATTTGTTTATCGGTTATAATATCCCATTTAACTCCATCCCATCTGTGAAGTTTATTTTTACTACTACCATTTACAACTGACGTATCAAACCATAAATCTCCCTTGTTTGGATTAGACGGAGCTACTGAATCATAGTAGGTTGTCACCTTTTTCTCTAACTCGGCGGTTATTTTATCTTCCAAACCTGTTATAGCATTACCCAGATTTTCGCTTCCATCTAATATAGCTTGGTCGATTCTGTCACCTAGATTCCCAAGTTCTTTATCTACAGTCGTTTCACTACCATCTTCGTTTCTAATTACCAACTTAGCATTAATAAGTGTTACTCCTTCGCTATCTACTAAAAATGTTCCACTTTCATTCTCAATAATAAGTTGTGAAGTGCACACCAATTTACCCATCAAAATTTCTGTGTTTAAACCATAAGCTTTGGTTCCATCTGGTAAAGTAATCATACCTAATGCAGTTTTAGCTGTTTGGAATTGGTCATCTGAAAATACAAGAGACTTACCAGTAATCCACATCATCTCTTTATCATAATCACCTTTTTCTGGGTCGAACCTTCTACACCTAATGCCACTACCATCAATTACAATATCTTGATAATCACTATTTACAATATCCTGTAGAGATGCGTTGAGAGAGTTATTCATATACTCTGTAAGTTTATTCTTAGCATTCAACCCTTGATTCCATTTATCTCGGTTTAATACAACGTCATTTGAAGTGTTAGATGCGTCTTTGATAGCATCTCCAATGGTGTTTGCTGACTTATTCATAGATAACTTATTACTAAATCCTAGTTCTAACTCAGTCACATCATCGTAGCTAAAAGTTATTTCTAGTAAAGTTGGATAGATTAGCATATCATTATCTAACCTGACAGTAATTTGGCATCCAAGTTCCAACTCATCTGTAAACTTTTTGTATTTAATTAACTCTGTAAAGTTTATAGCGTTAATTCTACAGTTATATCTAGGTTCTACTAATCTTGATAATTCCGCTTTACCAGTAGCAAACAACTCTTCAGTTATCTCTTGCTTTTCAACATCTGTCATAGAGTCACTGACTACAAACTTAGTATTTTGATACTTGCCAATTTTTATAAAGGCTTGAAGTATTTCATATTGAGCCTTAGTAAAGTTGTTAGAAAATGAATTCTCTTGTATGATACTACTATTGTTTTTAGTAAGCGTATCAATTTGTGCTTTTTTATTTTTAATTAACTCTTTTTGATTAGTAACTTCACTCTTTTTAGTTTCAATTTGTGAATTAATATCAGCTATGTCCAAACCTTGTTCAAGCCTTACAGCTTTAAGTGTTTCTAATTCAGACAATCTATTTTCTAGCTCTTTTAATGTTGTATTTAGCGTAATTAATTCTTTGTTATATATTTTAATATTGTTTAAATTACCTTTAAATGATGCTTCAGATGCTTTAACTTTGTTTTCCCACACAGTAATAGCATTGATTAAATCATCATCCATCCACTCACTTGTTTTATAATAAGAAAAGTCATATATGGTAGAACCTAATGGGTTAACGCTTCTTATTGTTAAATCTCCAGCACCATATACATTAAGTGCTGTAATGACATCTTCAGATAGTTCCTCTATCTCAGCTTCTTTAATAAGATTCTTACTAGATAATGAAATGTTAGTTTTATTTGCACTTTTATTTCCATCTTTTATAGTGATTGTCTTATTGATTGTGTCAAAGATAAAGATACAGTTATATGCCTTTTCTACATCACCTTTTATGAAGTCGTATAAGGATTTATCTGTTACATCAAAAGTTCTGTGTAAGTCCCATAAACTAGAATCTACACCACCTATTTCCCAACCTACAAACTTTTCTAATATGTAATCTACTATTGTCTTTTTGTCTGTAGGTACGGCTTCATAAAATTTATATGTACCTTCTTCTAAATAGAAGCCTATTTCAGTCGCCATATGTTCTAAAGATTTACATTGTACAGTCTTCTCATTTCCTACTTCTATAACCTTTGTGATAATAAACATCCCAACATCTTTAATTAAAACTCTCCTTCTTGATGTCAACAGCTTGTAGTAAACATTAGACTTTCCATTTCTATGAGAGTATGCTTTAAATGAGAACTCAGACACATCGTTGTATCTTAATGTAATTTGAGTATCTTTTATGCCAACAAGAGAATAAAGTTGTGAACCATCTGGGTTACAAAGAATTATAGCTGGTCTACGTTTCTTATTGAATTTATCATACTTTGCTAACACTTCATCACGCTCCTATTCTTCTTGCATTTGCATATGTAATTTCAAAATCCACTACATTTCCAGTTACCCTCAATTCATTCATACCTGGAACTAATTCTAGCCATCCATGATTAAATTCCTGTAAGATATTAGGTCTCCTGTCTGTCCCTATATACTCATCCTCATTGTCTATTGTCACAATTTCATTAGCACCTAGATTATTTATCCTTGTTACCCATCCATTGTTAGACATATTTTCTATTGTTACTGTATTACTACTAGAAGAAGATTTTAATTTAACCAATGGACGAATATATGTTGGTATATCCGAATCATTATAATGTCTTATCATTCCATCTTGAATTGTTGGATACTTATAAGTTCTTTCTTCTTCCCATGCAAACTGAGAATCACAAGTAACCGTATATTCAAAAGCATACGGAACATTTCCTATGTGTTTAATTACTGAATCATGCATAATACAGTTATAGTGCAGACCACTCATATCTGGCTGCACTATTTGTAGTTTCTTATATTCATTTTTCCTTAGCCAATTATGTATAGCTCTTACCTCGTGTCTAGTAAGTGAATTAAAGCTACCAAAAGTAATTTTAAATTCCAACGGTTCATCTTCGCTAATACCTAAAATTTCGTGTTTGTAACCATTTGCAATTTTGTCTGTTAGGAGTGATATTTTGTTCCCACTGGGAGAACTATCATTACCACTTCCATTGATACTATAAATATATAAGCCATATCTTTCACTAGCTATTCCATCGAAAATGAAACTTAGTCCATAAAACATTCTATCACCCCTTGTTTTTTAATTTAATTTTTAATAACCTAAATTCATTACACCTTTTAATTTATCTAAAGTATAATTTGCAATCCTGTCAGTTTCTTTTCTAAGTAACTTAATTGTGTCCTTGTCAGCATTGCCATTGATAACAATTCTACATAAGTCACCTTCTATTTTTAGTTCTGAAGTTTTACTATTTCTAGCTAACATTCCAGGAATAACTTTATTCATAACGTTATCCATTTGTCTTGGATTGGCAACTATTTCACCAGCTTTAAGAATATTGAATTCTTCTCCGCGCATAAGTTTCATAAACTCTTGACTTCCTTTGCTTAAAGCTTTACCTCCTACAAATCCAGTTTCAATCCCAGTATGTCTTACTCCGATGCTATCGTAAAGTTTCATACGTTTACCGTTAACCATAATCCACCATTCACCATCAGAACCTTTCCAAGCACCGATTTGTTGACCTAGTTTTTCGTTTTCTTGAGCAAGTTTTTTCTTTTGTTCATCACTAGCATTAAACCACTCTTTTGAGTTAGATTGCATCTGTTTGGCTATTTTATCTTTTTTATCATGCCAACTAGAACCACCCGTACTTCCACTTCCAGAAGGGCTATTTTCGGTATTATTACCTAAAGGAATATCAGTCCAATGAGCATTTTTCAATTCGTCCTGAAGTCTAACCTGTTCAGCCATTTCGTCTGTCACATCTTTAAGAATATCAAGTAAATCCATTTGACCATTATTAAACTCGTTAGCGGCATCTGTAGCAAGTCCCCAAGCTTTAACAATATCTTCTTGCATTGCATCACCATATGTAGCATTATATTCAAGTAGTTTTTCATACATCTCTTTGTTATTGCGCTTAATCATATCTAAAGCATCTTGTCTTAGCTGACCTTCTTTGTCCAGATACTCATCAAGTTTATCTATCTCTTCTTGCTTTTCTTTTTCAAAAGCCTCTAATTCTTGATCTAATAAGTCCTCTTTGTTTTGAAGAGATTTATCGTTCTGAAGTTCTTCTTTCTTTTCGAGTAATTCACGTAATTCTTCTTCTAATTCAAGACGTTTTTCATTCATATCACCGCTATTATCTAGTGACAATTCAGCAATTTTATTGTTAAGAATCTCTTCTTGTTTCTCGATTTCAGATAGTTCTTTCTTATAATCCTTATCTTCTTTCTCTTTGCGTAAAGATTCTTTTTTCTTATTGATGACAGCCTGATAACCGTCAATCTCTTCTTGGAATGCTTTCTTTTTAATTTCTATTTCCTTTTTAATCATCTGTATAGTTAGATCAGATATAGTTTTAATGGCTGCCTTTTGGTCGTTTAACACCTTTAATCGTTCTTCATAGCCTTTTAATCCTATTTCACGCTGTCTCTCAGCCATAGATTTACGCATATTTAAAAGTTCTTCTTCTGCATCAACCCAAAGGTCTACATATTTACGTACATCTTCTGATTCATCATTCAAACCTTGTGCTTTAAGCTGACGTATTTTATCTTCATATCTAAGCTTAAGACCTAATAGAAGTTGATATTTTTCTTCTTCCTTAGCCTGATATTCTTTACCGCTATCATCCATCAACATCTGTTCAAGTTGGATTCGTTTAACTTTATCATCATACGCACGTTTTTCTAGGTCGGCTATTTCATGGATTTTATCTATTTGTTGTTGTCTATAGTTAGTATCTTCAGCCCACCATTGTTTTTGTAGATTAGGAATCTCCTCACCATATATGCGAAGAACCACATTGGCGAGTTCTTCAAACATAGATTTTTCTTTTTCAATATTAGCTTTTACAGAATCACTTGCACCTACAGCAAGTTTATCATATGACTGCTTTATTTTAGCAACATCTAATTCAGTTAGATTAGCAAAGTTAAAGTTTTCATATCCTTTAATATTCATATTGCCTAATTGGATACGTACATCATTACCTACCTTACGTAACTCTTCAGCCATCTTATGAGATAACTCTTTTTTCTGTTTAGTAAACTCAAGGATTTGTTTATTGAGAATTTCTTGTTGCTTAGTATCACCTTTAAGTTCGGCATTAGCTAATTTCTCTTGTGCGAATGCTATAGCATCTTCAAGTCGTTCGTTTTCTGATAAGATGGTGTCGATGGTTTCATCTATTAACTGGGAATAGTATTTCTCGAATGAATCTTTGCTAGATGAGGCACCTTTTGATTTAGAACCACTTCCAATTTTACCCCCTCCACCAACCTTAATATCAATAGCATCAAACTTGACATCACTAAACATATTAGATAATTCTTGGTTTCGTTTAACCATTTCAACTTGGAACTGCTTGTACTCTGAAGTCTGCTTATTAAAAGTGTCTCTTGCCGCTTTAAGCAGTATATCTGTTTGTGTAGATGTTAAGAACGGATTTTCCTTATAAAGTTGATCCTTGTATTTAGCTTCGTCAAACTGAGGGTTCGCTATTGGAGTGTTAGCCATTTTATTAAATTGTGTCATAAGAGTGCCAAAGTGTTTTTCCCATTCCTTATTTAATGATGCAATAAGTTGGGTTTCAATATCAGCTTTGCCTTGTGCTAACGACTTCCAGTTACTTAAATCTCCCTGATAAGCTGTGGACAGATTTCTAAATAGATTCTCTATACCAGAAGATATAGAGTTTATCATTTGTTCATTGCCTAATACATTTTGCTCATAATACTCTTCGCTATTAAATAACATCTGTCTATAAGCATCACCTTGAACGGCACTAAGGCTTTCCATTTTATCTTTTATCGCATCAGCTAATGAAGCTTCATCATTCATATATCCTAGCAATTCTGGGAATTCGCTTGCTATCTTTTTGAATGAATCGGCAGATAAACCATTAGACTCTTTTAATTCTTTAGATATAGTATTTAAAGTTGCTATTTTATCGGAAGCATTATTGAATTGATCCATCAAGTCTTCAAGCGAATTAGAAAATTCTCCTTGCTGTGTGTTGGCTCCCTGCGTAGAATCTTCTACCTGTTTTGTACCGTTTACATACTCATCAAACTCTTTATTAACACCAGACATGGCTTGACGGAATTCTTGTTGTGCTTGTGTAGATGTTTTAATAGAATTCTGAGATGATACATACGCTTTTTCTAGTGAAAGTATTTCTTCTTTTGTCGCATTAGTTATATCATTTATACCTTGCTGATTAGCCAGATTATTGATAGTGTTATTAGTCATCTTTTCTAGTGTTCCAGAATATTCTTCAGCAAGTGGAATCATATCTCTATATGATGTTTTTATAATATCCGCAAAAGCTGAATGAGACAAAGATGATTTATCTATTTCTGATATAAGCATTTGAAATGCTTTTAGTTCATCTTTTGGGTCTCCAAACAATCCTACAAAATAGCTGTCAGACACACCATTTTTTCTAGTTTTTATTAATTCATATCCTATCTCATCATTAATAGTTTTAGCTATTTTTTCAAAGTCTTCTTTATGTTTGCTTGAATCAAATGAGAACGCCTTGTCAAATCCAAATAGGTCTTTTCCACCTAAATTATTTGTAATCTCTCCCATTTTGTCTAGTAAATCCATACTAGAATCCTTTAACAATACATTTGAAGCATTAGCTTTGCTATTAACTATTCCGTTTAACAACGATATTTGCTCTTCATATGAACCATTAACTAAGTCTATTGCATCTTTTTCTAGCCCATAATCTGAAATTAATTTGTCCTGTAATATAGACAATTCTTGCTTTTTATTTACGGTATCATCTGTACTGCTATATATCTTAGAATATTGTCCAATTACTTCCTTAATTCCATTTGTTTCTTCCGTGTATGAGTCAGCTAATTCTCTATTTGCTCTTGCTATATCCTCTTGTTCTTGCTTATGTTTATTCTGCAACATAACTAGTCCAGAAATGGTTACACCTAAAATACCTACAACTCCAGTTAACCCAGTTATAGCTGTTTTCATAGCTGTCATTCCAGCTACGGTTGACTTTAGACCAGTTACAAGTGATACCATTGACTTTCCTAAGTTGGATACATTTGTTCCTATAGAAATTATTCCATCAGCTATTTTTAACGCCTTTATAGCTACTAAACCTGATAGAATTAAAGATAGAACAGGAGCAACACCTCCACATGAATCAATTACGGCATTAATACCGCTTACAGTTTTAGATAAAAATTCTATCATATTACCAAAATCATCTTCATTAATAATGGTTTGCCATAATAATACAGAATTTTCTTTTAATTCATTAATTTTTGCACTTAGCGATTCCATATATTTAGACTGTTCTCTATAAGCACTACCCGCTGATGCTTCTGCTGTATTATAGACATCTACAAGTAATTCACCAGACTGCATTAGGCTATAGAATACATTACTTCTGTGCTTTCCTATGATTTTTGTTGCTAAAAATGCTTGTTGCTTGTCTGACAATTCATCCCAAACAGATGACATTTCTACCATTATGTCGTACGTAGATTTAAAGGCTTGGTTTTGTTCATCCCATATGTCAACTTTGAAATTAGTATTCTCTAAAACCAATTCTCTAAACTTAGGAATAAGTTCCCCTGTGCTCTCATTTACGCCTTGTAACGCCATACTTATAGATTTAAGAGCATTTCCAACCTCTTCAGGGTTCTGGATAACGGTATTTGCGGCTGTCACCATAGCTACAGATTCAGATAGATTATTGTTTGCTGCAACTAACGCTGAAGAACCTCTCTTAAGAGCTTCTCCTAATCCACTAGCAGAAATACTATATGAGTTTGATACCTCATTCAAACGATCAAGTATTTGGATACTGTCTTTCGATTGAACATTAAAAGCTTGCATAATGCTTATTAAATGTTCTGCTGCTGTTATTGAATCTACATCTGCAACATTGCTATATATCGTATTTGTTTTAGAAGCTTCTATCGCTTCTTCCATTGTATATCCCATTTGAGCGTACATAGCTGTAGCATCTATTATGCCTTTTGTTGAATTTCCTAAGTCTATCGCCATTTTATTAGCTGTATTCATAAACTCTTTATATGTAGAATCCGACTCATTCGTCACTTTTTTTAAATCTGTCATAGCATCGTCAAGCTCTATGATAGATGACACTCCAAACTTAACAGCTTTAGAAAACTCGTAATAAATTGATGATGCAGTGAAATATTGTCCAACTCTTTTAAATAAATTATCGGATGTTTGACTTAGTGCTCCAGTTTCTTGAAAACCTATTTTTAATTTATTAAATTGAAGTTGTAACTCTTTAAGCTCTTGTTGTAAATCATCAAATTCAAAATTATCAAGGTTTTCTAGTCTACTTTTAAACTCTATTATCCCTTTATCAGAAGCAAGTTCTTTATTTTTATTAATCAGCTTGTTTATTTCATTCTCATACTTCTTCCTTGTATTAGAAACTGTATTATTGAACTTATTCAAGTCTTTATCAGCTTGCGATAAATTTAAAATCTCTTTCTTACCAGTAGCATCAAAAGTATAAATCTTTTGTATTTCATTGCCTACAGTTTTAACGCTTTCTCTTAAACCAAACATTACTTTTTCAGTTTCTTGTGCTTGGTTTTTAATTTCTATAAAAGCCCCTGTTATATTACTATTACCAAATTGATCTGTGGCATATGTATAATTTATCTTACCTTTATTGCCATACTGAGACTCAAGAAGTTTACGTTGCTCTTCAACCATAGCTTTAATTTCAGCATTAGAAGTTTTGTATATTTTCTTAATTGTAGCTTGGCTTTTTGATACGGCATTTTCTTGAGTTTTAGTAGCTTGTTCATATGTTTTAGTTATAGTATATAACTGTTCTTTAACATCTTTAAAGTCTACATTGATTTTTATTGTATTGTTTTCTAGTTTTTTAATTAATTTAGTAAGTTCTTCCTTTGCGTGCTCTGTGTTTCCCAATATCACATTCAGTTTTATACCTGATAAACTATAATTAGCCAATTACCACCACACCCTTCCTGTTTTATCGCATAATAAAAGAGCACTAAAATACATTAGTGCTCCAACGATATTCTCTATATTCTTGCAGATTATTATCTTTTACTTTTATGTTATTTATAGCAGTTTTATTCAAATACGGTCTAAGAGTATCGAGTTTTTCTTCGTAATTATATACTTCTACCTCTTCTGTAAATGTACTCACAAATGTTTCCATTAAAGCATTTACTATTTCTAAAAATTCAAGTTGCCATCCTTCTCTCCATGTTTCTGTTTTTACATCCAACCATATTATATTTGATGCCTCTTTATAATTTCCGTTATTAATTTCTTCAATCGTGTCTTTTAAAGTTAAGTACAGTCTTTCAATTTCTTCCTTTTCATGTTCTGATAATGTATTATATGTCTCTTTAGTAAAAATCCCATAATCAACATTACTACAACCCACTAACCCCAAACATAAAACCAACAATAATAATATCTTTTTCATATAATAACCCCCATATAGTTTTTCTTTATTATACTACACGGAGGTATTATAAGCTATGTATCAATAAAATTTATTTACTACTTCATTATAATCTTCTATTGCATCATATGGATCTATGGTTTGGTCGTTACATAAGTCTCTAATAGTTTGAATCATCTCTAATTCTTCTTTGCTGAAATTCATATTAAGCCACTTCCTTTTTGAGAAGTTTCTTATATAGGTATTCTTGTCCTAATGAGTTCACTAGTACCACAGGGTATCTTCTATTGTTCTTAATCTTGTATTTTACGTCGAAGTATTTCATAAAACTCTGATATGGAACATTGTGACTATCACCATAATATGTTTTGCCTAAATACTCGTATGTATCACTTTGTAATATTTTCATTTCTCTAAGCTTCCTAAGCATAGTATTTCTTCCAATGTTCAAATTCTTTGCAACTGTGTCCCATGACAATAAGTTTTCTGTATCTAAAAATTGCCTTACTTCGCCTTTGTATTCATCACGTTCTTTTGTTAGTCTCTCTACTTTTGATTGTAGGATTGTCATAGCTTTTAATACAAATTCATCTTCTGACATTTCTCCAGATGTAACTTTTTCTTCATCTTGAACATACGCACCATCTTTGCGAAGTGCAGGTATTACCGTTCCACAAATCCAACGTTTGAATTCTCTAGCTTTCTCATATCTTTCTTTATTCTTTTTTGTGATACTCATAACTGTTTGATACAGACCACTTTCGTTAATAACAACCATAGATTGATTTCCGCCATTTGTAAGGGTTACCCAAGTTCGGTAATCCTCTTTATCTACTTTATCTGTTACTTTTTGTGTATTAGAGTATTCTAATATTTGAGCTATATCTTGTGCTACAAACCAAATTACTCCATCTTCCTCAAATGCTCTTACTTCACCAAATACATCGCTTAAAAATTGTTTAACCTTATTCATCTTTTGTTCCTCCCAAAATATATTGATAATATTTTAGAAGTATAGTAGAATAGTGGTGTTAGAATTTATGTATTGGACACTCATCTCTCCGCCAAGATTGAATGTGTGTCCTTTTTTATTACCTTTTTGTAATTTTCTTGATAATATCTACCGCTTCTGTGCTAAATATATAGTTTCTTTTGCCAGCTTCTCTAAACATTGAATCATCTAACTGTCCGCTTTCTTTTAAGTCTTTAGCCAATCTTATAAGATATGCTGGTGTATAATCTAATATTTTTGCAACTTCAGCTGTAACATATACTTCTCTAACATCTGACATTCTATATACCTCTTTTCTTGTTTACAAGTTTAATTATATTATGTCGCAAGTTAGTTGTCAATACTCAATATTATTTTTGTCATGTTCAAATACAGCATATATTAATTTGAGTATTTCTATTTACAGGTAGATGAAAGTATTTATTTTGGAACACATTTCTAAAATTTAATAACACTATGTTTTCTTGATTTAAAAATCAAAGTATAAACACCTTCTTCTACAAGAAAATTTCACCAATGTTATGAAGTTTTCTAATTCCCTTTAAAGAGGAAATAGACTCCGTTAACTTTATAGCCACATCACTATCTATTTCAAACATATGATTGCCTATAATTTTATTACCAATATCTAAACCTCTAAGCACACGCCTTCTGTGTAATCTTCGCATCCTTTTATAACTCTAATACCTTCAATAATTTCTAACTCTTCGTATGTATAATCCATATGTATCAACTCCTATTTATTAAACGTATTGTTTATATATTTATATTATTATACAAATTGTATATTGTCAACGGTATGTTTAAAATATATTTGATTTTTTACATTTTGTTGTTATAATGTATATAGAGGTGATATAATGAGTGAAATATTTGGAGATAGATTAAAAAGTCTACGTACAAACCAAAAAATGTCTTTAAAGTCTTTAGGCGAAGAATTAGATATTAGTGTAGCTACTCTAAGCAATTACGAGAGAAATGATCGTAAGCCAGACTTTGATACAATTATCAAAATAGCAGACTATTTTAATGTAAGCATCGATTACCTATTTGGAAGAACAGAAGCTAAAAATCAAAATCACTATATACTAGACAATCTAGTAAACAACTTCTATGATTTGTCATTTGAAGAGCAAACTATGATGTCTACGTTGATAGCTAATTTATCTATGGGTTTTGATGCCAATAGATATATACTTAAAGGAGAAACATTAAACGAACTATGTGATATATATGAACAAATATGGTTTATGCAAGCCGCTATACCCACGCTCTTATGTACCAAAGATGGACATAAAGACAATGATATTGAATTTGATTTATTATCAGTAACACGTACTTACAATACTAGAAAACGATTAGCAATAGAGTGTATGGATGTGTGGTTTGAGAAATGTGTTGAGCTTATGTATATAAAACCTCAAGAGGACTAAATATCCTCTTATTTTTTTGCACAATAAAAGACACCTACTTTCATTTAGTAAGTGTCTTATATATTATCTATTATATTTACCAACTTGTTCTTTTCTGCGAGTTCATTAATATAATCAATTAGCTTATTTAATGTTTCTTCAATCACGTTTCCTATAACTTTGTATGATAAATCTTCTTTTCTAAAATAATATAATTGATCTGCTTTTATGTAGCCATCTTTACCGTTGTCAGGGTTTGTATTTGTTTCAGAATTAGATACCTCCATATTCCCTTCAAACGATAACTTAAACTCCTTATGCTGTTCATTATGGAACGAACCCATTACGTTACACATCATATTGTATTCCACGCCCTGTATTTTTCCATCATCAACAGATAACACCACAAATGAATGTTTACTAAGAACCGACTCTCCATGTTTGTATTTATCGACTAAAATTATGTCGCCTACTTTACACATTTATTTTATAGTCACTTTCTTATTGCCCTCTAACACTTCCTTATTCCACTCGATAGGTGTTACATCTTTAAGAGCTTCTTTAGAAGACATTGTATTGATTGAATTCTCTTTAATTTTCTCCATGTTTAACTTTTTTATCATACGCATTTCCTCCGCACTACTAATATTTTCTTGAGATACGGTTTTATCATTAGTAACATTCTTATTCACAGTATATCACCCCTAAATATAATTTTCAATTAATTTTAGTATATTATTATACATTAATGCATATAATATATGTTTAACTCTATTATATACTATTGGAAATAACTGTAAATACATTCGACAAAGTATGTTAAAATAATTTATATTGACCAATATGTACAGATTGTTTTCTACCTGATATACTATAATTGTTAAGTCAATTTCATTCTCCGACCAATGTGGAAGGAGGTGAACTACATGGAGAATACTAAAGATAAAAATGCAAATAAACCAAAGATTGACTTAACAAAAGTTATTATTGTTACTGTTTCATGGATTGGTAGAATTATCATCGCTTACATAAAACACAGATAATAACAAAATCCCCTAGATACGGCGAATATCTAGGGGATTATTTCTTCTACATGAAGAATACCAAAGACTTTATTTATACTTATATATTAGTTCATTCTATGTTTGTTGTCAAGATTATATGTATTAGATTTCACTTAATAATTCTTGGATTTCCAAATAAGTTACACTATCTTTTAACTCTCTGGCAAAACTTGCAACACCTTCCCATTCATCTCTAAATAGTTGTGGATGAATACACATGGCGTTTAGCTCTTCTTCACTCCTATGCTGAACATCAACAATCATGCTTTTTGCATAATCTCTCGCTTCATCACTCACAGATGCTTTTGTTTTATCTAAATGTTTAAGGATTTTCTTTGTTAACCAAACTTGACCTTTAGGAGTTATTCTTGTAGAACATACCAATTCTCCATTTCTAGCAATACTTTCATTGACAGCAAGGTATCCCTGATCAATGTATTTTCTATAAGGAATAGTGTCATTCCATAGAATAATTTCCATTTCTCTCAAAAGCTCATATAAAGTATTTCTTCCTAATCCAACAATTCCTAACGTATCAGCAAACTCTTTCATGCTTTTAGTTCCATTAGTTTCGTTAACTAATTTCACAAACGCTACAGATTTGCTTTGTTCTTGAATAAGATTTTTCATTTTATCATTTTGTTCCTGAAGGTCTTTTACCATTGCTAGTTTTGTATCATCTGAGAATTTACTAAAGTAAAACTCTACAAAATCTTCTTCTCTTCCACTAACAACCGAACCACCAGTTAGTCTCATCTGTTTAAGAATATTTTTGACTTCTTTCTTGAACTGTTTAGCAATTGGTTTTCTTGATTGCATGAGTACTTCATAAAGTCCATCTTCAGTTAAAAACCACTGTTCTTGAGTACTTCTTGAAGTCGCCATTTTAAATGGCATCTTTACTTTTTCTTCATCGTCAACATTTTGCACCATATCTCTTGGTTTACTATGCTTAATCATTTCAGCTACATCTTTAGCTAAAAATAATGGCTGCTCTACCGTACCATAGATTCTAAAAGCTTTACCTAACACTTCTTGTTCTTTGATAATTTCTACTACATTCTTTTCTTTTGTCATAACACATCTTCCTTTTCTTTAATTAAATTTGATTTTATAGATTAGATATGTTATAATTGCATTATATTATTTACAAATAGAACATATCTCTTATGTATCAAGAAGACTGACACTCGCCAAAGTCACAGTCTTCTTTTTTTATTTATCCAAAATCATACCTACTCCCATTCGTATCAGTTCAGTTCTGCTAATATTATTTTCTTTACAATATTCTAGCATTTTATTATGAGTTTCCTCATCAAACCTTACTTTAACATCGATGTTTTTAGGGTTGTCTGATTTCGGTCTTCCAATTCGTGGATTCATTAATTTCCTCCTTTCTGTGTTCCACAAATCAATAATACTATTTGTGTTCCAATAAGTCAATACCTTAAAAACAAATTTCCTTTAATATTTTTAGTTTTTAATTCAACTCATTGACTACAATATAACTATAATCTCAAATCTAATTAAAGTCAAGTTTTATTTTTAATTTTATTTATTAATATCTAATCCATTACTTTGCAAGTATTTATAGAAGTCTTGAAGCCACGAATCATCAAACTCTAATTCTTCAATAGTCTTCTCTATGAATTTTACTTCTCCTACCTCATTAATTCTTCTACCACTACCGTCTGATAAGAAAGTATAACCGCTATTAATCCAGTCAACAGTGTACACTTTGCTATTTGCCGTCACACCTAATTTACTACTTCCCCACCATGTTGTATGACTCAAAGGTTTGTCTTTCCAAAATACATCTACACTAAATCCTCTTAAATTCTCTATCGGTTTAACCTTTATAGACAAAGAGTCAACTAGCCAACCTTTATCCCCCATATCATACTTATCATAGAAGTTGTCAAATATATTTTCGATTAGTTTTTCTTTTATCTTTTCTGCTAATATCAGCTTACATCCACGTCCAATAACTTTTTCAATCTTCTTTAACTGCATTTCTATGAGTCTATTAGCATCAGCCATTATTAACATCCTCTTTTTCGTGTTTACCTATGTTATCAATCACCTCTTGTAGCTTCCCACTTTCTATTAAGAAGTTAGTTTCTTCTAATGTTTTTCTCGTTGTAGCAATTTCTAATTGTTTCTGCTGTAAGTATTTCTCTATCATCTCATTTAATATAATCTGCAATTCTGTAAACACCATATTGAATGTATGGTTAGGATCTTCCAGTATATCGTTCAACTCCTCCAATGTAAATTTAACATTTGTGAAATCATCGAACATCTCCTTAATCTGTGAGTCTGTTAATTGTAACTCTTCTATCCCACTTTTATACAGCTCATCAATTATAAGAGACCACTTTTTATACAGTTCTTCTGTATAGTTAATTATTTGTATTCTTATATTCTTATTACCACTTTTGCCATTTACAACTTTTCTGTTCTTTTTATTTTTGAACGCTTTAATATCCATGAATATCAACCACCTTTTCTATTTTTTTACATTATAAAAGGCATAGTCTATACTACGCCTTACATAACTCTATTCATTGTCTATTTTACGCATTAACCGCATCATATCTCCCCAAACTTCTAAACATTCATCGCCTGATAGGTTTTCACGACCTTCAATTTCTCTAATCCCATAGATAATATCCAGCTCCTCGGAATCATACTCCTCTAGTCTTAATAATTCATCTAACATATGTAGCCATCCCCTTAGTTAAAATTTTCCTTACACTTCGATATTATTTTATTATTATATATTTATCAATAATTTTCCTTGATTTTAAACTCTACAGTTTAAAGTATTTTTATGTTATCATGTATTCATATCTACATTACATCAGGAGCTACATAATAAATGATATATGGTACAAAATTAAAAGAATTGCTACGACAAAACGGTTATTCTCTTACTCGTATTAACAACAAACTTAACACCCTTAATGGCACAAATAAAACGATACAAAATTTAAGTAATAAAATAAATCATGAATCACTCAAGTATACTGAAGTCCTACAAATTCTTAGCATTATCAACTATTCTTGTGAATGGATACCTTCATATGAAAAGATACGTAGAGATTCTAAATATAATTGTGAAATTGGAGAAGACATGTGTTATTTTTCATTCACTAAAAGAGGGAAATAGAATCCCTCTTATTTTTTAATTTAATATATTATATGTATTAAGCTGATTTCTTAGGTTTTCTACATGGCGACATTTTTATTTCTTTAATGTGTTCATCAATGAATTTCACTCCATCTTCTGTGATACCTATACTTGGAAATTCCTCTCCATATACACGAACTAACCCTCGCCCTTTTTCATTCACTTCATTTCTAGTGTAGTGCACGTACCCATTCATTCTAAGCCATGTTCCTACCTGTCCCTTCTTAAGATCAAAAGTATCTCTTATATCATCTAATGTAACAAGTCCTTCAGAAGAACGTCTTTTTAGACACATTTCAACTAATGGCTTTTGTTTTTCAATAGTTTCAACAAGTGGTTTTGTTTCTATAGCAACCAGTTGTTTGTGTGCGGATGCTACTTCCATAGGGTCGTTTGAGAATAGTTTCAGTAATAACTTTTCTCTTAGTGTTGGTTCAGATTGAATTACATCTCTCATAGTGAAGTACTCGTCAATCAATTTATCGTGTATCTCCCAAGCTAAGTCTGTGTCCATGATTTTGATTAACTTTGCATAGCCTCGTTCTGATAGAACGTAGATATTTTTTGTTCGATTACTTCCTTTTAAGGCTAAGTCGTTAATAACGACTTTAAACTTTTCATCTGAAAGCAAATCAATAATATCAACATTTTCCTTAAATCGTTTAATATTATTATTTATCAATTCATTTACATGCTTAACTTCAACTCCATGGATTTTTGCAATATGTTTTACCGCAATCACCTTACATCTTTCTCCAAACCCTCCTAATACTACTGGGATTTCTTTTCCCATAAATTCTTGCTTGCCTAAAACCTTGATTTGATTCATTTAATCACTCACTTTCTTTTTAATTAAATTTTTAGAGTGCAATTGGTGGTTACACTTTTCTAACAGCACTCTA
>ERZ791765.1191-NODE-1191-length-17648-cov-17.885466_pt1 | contig 17648 bp, 12 predicted proteins | sample MGYA00509949_ERZ791765 | MGnify/ENA primary metagenome ERZ791765 (study PRJEB30046, sample SAMN00791980) | human gut metagenome | study: EMG produced TPA metagenomics assembly of the A metagenome-wide association study of gut microbiota in type 2...
TATCAGTTCATTATAAAAATCTTAGATTTTTGTCTTGACAACTGAGCCACTATACATAGCTGAGATAGACGATCTCATTGAAGCACTGACTCTTTTGGATAAGATTACGAAGCTGTTTTACGAGGACTTTGAAAATGAGGAAAATAATTTCCGGCATTTTTATGAAAAGGTGCGTGAATTTATTGAGCAGCAAGTTCTACCAACGGCAGAAACCGAATCGGAGTTTAAGGATATCCTGCTACGACTTCTGGCGAGATTAGAAGAAACCGAGAAAATGGAGTCTACCAGTTCCTTCGATTGCCTGAAAGAAACGATGGCATATTATTTGAAGCAGAATAAACACAAAGGCGAGAGCGCCAATTGGATTGTCAGGGATTTTCAGCAAATTGATGGCGATATCTTAAAGAGTGCTAATCAGGATCCAGATATCATATATCACTTTGCTTGCGTGTCGGATGCCGATATGAGCGTAAAACGAGAGGATCAATTTCCTTGGCCGCTAGATATTGAGTTTTTTGATAAAGCCTATGAGCCTCTCGATTGGAAATATCAGGTATATATAAAATCACGCAGGGAGTTCAAGCACTTTAAGCGATATGCCTTGATTTACGGGCTGGAATTCAATCGTTGTCGTTTCAAACTGAGCTATGTAAAGAACGATGATGACAGGCAAAATGAACTGTATTATATGCTGCGGCTGCTCGGAATTGGTAAAGACCCGAATCAGCATGATACGACACTTGGAAAGGCTGATTCTCAGTTCAACTTTGATTTTGGAGTTAATAAGCATAATTTCAATCATATGGATGTGTATCGCCGCCGAATCTGTGATTACCGCTTTGGTATTGAGACACTTATAGAGGGTGGCACTAAGTACAAAGACAAGTTTTTGCAAGAAAAGTACTTTGAAATTGTGTTGGCAAATATTGTCCGGTACAAGCTCAAGGGTTCTCCCGCCACCGAAGATGTGATGAATGCCTCTATTAGCGAAGAGGCGGAGGAACTCAGGCGATATTTTCGCTTTATCAATGAGTCTGAACTTACAGACATAAAGACAAATGTAAAAAATGCGCTACGAAAGCAACCACTACAAGATGGCAAGCTGAAGGTATTCCCTTCCGACATAAAACCTATGGATGCCGAAATTATGGATAAAAAGGAAGAATTCATATATGTACATCTTGAGAATGAGGAAAGAGTAAATGTATTGAATGGCAAATTCAATACCCCCTCCAGGGAAGAAAAGATGACATTTACCGCAGATAGATTGAAAGCGGCAACTTTTGAGAAACACAGTGATATCTGGTGTCAATGGTGTGCGGATCGAGAACTTTGCCTGGAATACTATAAATCGCTGATTGAACAGTAGTTTTGGGGAGGTGCAATCGTGATGGAAAAAGGCATGTATGTAAGATGCCCTATTGATGAACTCGAAAATCCGCGCAGCTTCGTAACCGGGCAAATAATTGAGGCGGATGATTTTTCAGAGCAGGTCAAGGTAAAGTTCCATGATCCGTTCCATTTTCGGTCGCTCTATGACTATATCCCGGAAAATGCTGCCTTTAAGTATGCCAACGTACAAAGATGTACGATTTACCGCGACTCCCTGGTTCTATACAAGGGCAAGCGTTATAAAATCATCTCCCTAAAGAAAGAGGATGATTGGTTTTATTATGTCTTGCAAGGTGAATACTCTGGCGAAATTTGTCGAGCACGGGAAGATTCTATAACTGTGTCTTTTATCATGGGACGGGTGTCTCCGCTCGTTCAGATGCGCAACTATGAATTTCAGAATCCGGTCTGGTATTTTGGACGCCAGATAGTCAGCAAGACCACTAAGGTTCTTGAAAACTCCGTGTTTGGCTTCAAAGAACTGGCTGGCTGCAAAATTTTCCTGTTGCCACACCAGCTCAAAACCATTATGCGCTGTCTGCAGGAGAATGAATGTCGCTATATGCTGGCGGATGAAGTAGGTATGGGAAAAACCATTGAGGCTGCCAGCATCCTAAAAGTTTATATGCTTCACAACACGAACAAGCGTATATTGCTTGCCGTGCCCAGGCCATTGGTTGCGCAGTGGCGAACGGAACTCTTTATTAAATTTGAGATTATTCCGGGAGAGGATGCCAATAGTAACTACATCGAGCTTATCGCAGAGGATGAGGTTTCTCGGTATAGCGATGAACATTGGGACTTCATCGTAGCAGATGAGGCTCACAAACTATTGGCAAGCCGCAATTTATATGAAATTTTCCATGCATTAAGCAGGCGGGCTCAGAATATATTGCTGCTTTCTGCTACACCAATACAACAAAAAGGGAGCGAGTATCTTGCCCTTTTGAAGCTGATTCTTCCGGAAAAATACGATAGATTTTCGGACGAGTCATTTGCCGAACTCGTTGAAAAGCAAAAAGGTATCACCAAAAGCACATACCTTGTGTTGCAGGACTTTGACGATTATCAAACGGAGCTAGAAGAAGCTATTTCCGCAGACGAGGACCCTGCTGATAATGAGGACTGCACGGATTTGTTTGATGATGTGGAATCGGGGCTTAAAAAGATTAATAAGCTGTTAAATGACGAGACTTATATGTCTATTGTCTCTGAGGCGGATTTTGACTCGGAAGATCATGCCAAGAGCAAAATTCAAGAGGCATTGCTTTACATCTGCGATAACTATCAACTGGAGAAAAATATAATCCGAAACCGCCGCAGGTATATGACCGATTTGCCTCAAAGGACTTTGGCCGAGCTGTCTTACGACCTTGATGCCGAGCGAAACACTTATGAATATACTACCTACGAAGCGATGGTTGATTGGATTACGAGGCAAGATCTCCCGTCAGATGTGTTTAGAAAGCATTATATTCCGCTTCTTACAGCCATGTTCAGTTCTGCCGCTGCGTTTTCTGCGGAGCTAAAGGAGCAGAATGATGTCGGGCTGACAATTGATGAGCAAGTTGAAGATAATGCCAAGGAGTGGCTGCTTTCTGAAAATAAACTGATTGAAGATATTGATGCTGTACTGGAGGAACCCTATAAATACTCTAGCCGCATTCTGGAGGTTGTGGATTATATCGACCAGGAAACTTATGGGCATAAGGTGGTTCTTTTTACCAGTCGTGCCGAGACCTTCCAGATTTATAGATATGTCCTAACCAAATATTTTGGAGAGGAATATGTCTCATTCTTCTCAAAGGGAATGTCGGAGGATGACCTTGAGTTAAATGTATATAGATTCCAGAACGACAGTTCTTGCCAGTTGCTTCTCTGTGATGAGACAGGCGGTGAGGGGCGTAACCTTCAAGGCGCAGATTTTGTCATCCACATTGATCTTCCTTGGGATGCCAATGCCATCGAACAGAGAATTGGACGTCTTGATCGACTCGGCCGCGATGCCAGCAAGGATGTCTGCTCTGTCGTGGTACATACGAAAGAAACCTTAGAGGAAGAACTGTTTAAGTTCTGGGATCAGGGACTTAATATTTTCAAACAATCTCTGAGCGGTTTGGAAATTATCATGGGTGAGATCAGCGAAAGTATCATAAAAGCTGTTACTACGGATTTTCGTTATGGTTTGTCTGGTGCAATTGCTGAGATTATTGAATCCTCGCAAAAGATGGAGCAGGAAGTACGCGAGGAGCAACACTTCGATACTGCTGCATTCACCTACGCAACCATTAATCAAAGGTTGACGCTCCTGCTGAAATACTACTCGGAGAACGAAAATGAGCTGTTCGCCAATACTATGCTGAGTTGGGCTGCCTTGGCTGGATTAAAAGGTAGTGTTAATAAAAATGGCGTGGCTCACTTTGGAGAAACATCCTTTTCGATTCGCTCGGCTGAAAACTCTCTCTTGATTCCGCCGAATTGGGCAGCATACATGAAGAAAAGTTCCAATGCTTTTAATCAAAGGATACAAGAGCTATACGAAGAGCGCATGGGGACAAAGCCAAATAATGCTCAAAGGGACATCGTGGGGACATTTAGGCGGGATGTCGCTATCAAAAACGACTACTTGCACTTCTTCGCTCCGGGAGACGAAATCTTCGATTGCATAATCAGTAATGCAATGAATTCGTATAGGGGTACTTGTTCGGCAATTGGCATTGATGCAGACTTCGACTGGAAGGGCGTTGTATTTACTTGGATACTTAGACCTAACGAGCAACTGTTATTGGAACGGGGTATTCCTCTTACTGCACTCAGGCAATACAAGAGTTACATTTCCGTGGATCAGCTTACCACCCCGGTTTCATTTCCTGAGTACGAAGATGTAAACCCAGAAAGGGTTTTAAAGCTGCTTGAAAGTATTGCGGTTCAACCTTTCTCAGACATTAAGGATACTGCCATACACCTTGGCCGGAGAAGTCCAAAGAACGATGCTTTTGGCATTAGAATACGCCTCGGGTGTGCCAATCTCGATTGGTTTAAAACAACTTACCGACCGGATAACTGGCGTAAATTCCTAAACGATGCTGTTGCACAGGCTAAGGAAGTTGCCAAAAAGCAATTTTCAATGGGGAGAAGTTTAAAAACAGCAAGAGCAGATATGGATCGGATACTTAGCGCTGAGATTGCACAGGCTAAGTATTATGGCGTTGATCCTGGCGAAGTTGATAGAAAAAAAGAAACTTATGATACCTGTTTAGAGGCACTGAGGACTTCCACTTTTGAGATGGAATCCGCTGCATTTGTATGGGTGAGAGGAAAATGAACATTAATCAACTGGTACAGCAGGCTTTAGACGGTGAATTCTTAGAGACAGAAATTCTGACTGAAGCGGATGAATCCGAACTTAATAAATATAAGAACCGTACCGCTTCGCGTTTTTTGATTTATCTGGATTTTTACAGAAGTGGGCGGATTAAGATTGACGATTTATTGGTATCGCTACGAAACTACCTGTTGCTCTTTAAGACAACGGTTAATCTGCCAAACGATATCGATATAACGGATAACGCCTATGGTCTGCGTTTAGATGAAAATGGCCGCTGTTTTGCAGTTCTGAAATGTCCCGATTATTTGGATGGTGACATTTTAAAACAGGGATTTATGACAGAATACATCCCTCCTGCTAAAGATGATAGGTATTTCCTTGGGGTGACTCCAAATATCTATCGTCTTACCGAATATGTTTATTATAAATCCATTCGTCAGAAATTGGCGGTAAATGGGACGCTTAATATGCCAGACGGCTACACAGCTCTGGTCTCTCTTCCTACCGGTGGAGGTAAAAGTCTTGTCACGCAAGCTATGGCTTTTCAAAAGGAGGACGGACTTACCATTGTAGTTGTGCCCACCGTATCACTGGCAATGGATCAGGTGCGCGTGGCTGAGAAAGCTATCAAAAATGCTGTCACCGGTGAAATTGCGTGTTACCATAGCGGCTTGCAACAATATGAAAAAAGCGCAATTCTTGACGCAGTCCGCATGAAGAAGTTAAGACTTCTGTTCATTTCTCCCGAAGCCTTGATTAAAAATGAAGCGTTTAGAGTTGCGATTGATGAGGTAAAAAAAGCTGGATACCTAAAAAACATCATTATTGACGAGGCTCATATGGTGGTTGAGTGGGGATCGTTCTTTAGAACCGACTACCAGTGTTTGGAGCCTTGGAGAAATAACCTTATTCTGACCAATACCAAGTTGAGAACGGTGCTCTTATCAGCTACTTTTGAAAAAGGTGCGGTAAACACCTTAAAAAGTATGTTCTCTAAGGGGGATAACTGGCTTGAGATAAGATGCGATGCTTTAAGGCATGAACCTCGTTTTGGATTGATTACCGCCTCGTCATGGTATGATAAAAACCAAAAGACATTGGAACTTCTACGTGTTTTGCCACGCCCCATTATCGTGTATGTCGGGACTCCGGATCAAGCAGAACGATTAAAATCTTTGGCTTTGTCGGCGGGGTTTAGTAATATCGAAACATTCACGGGTAAAACTAAGTCCAATGCTCGCCAGAGAATTATTGACGGATGGTCTAATAATGAATTCGATATGATTATCGCAACATCTGCTTTCGGCGTTGGCGTTGACAAAAGCGATGTACGGACAGTGTTGCATTTGTATGTGCCGGACAACCCTAATGCGTACTACCAGGAATTAGGGCGAGGTGGCCGCGATGGGCTGCCCTGCCTTAGTATCATGTGCGTTTATCCAAAGGAGGACATAGATTCTGCCTTTGCCATGACCGATAAAGTCCTCAGCTCCGACAAAATTCTCGGCCGCTGGAAAAGTATGTTGAATAGCACGACATCCAAGCGAATCAATAATACTTATGCTTTGGACACCGCAGTAAAACCGAATTATAACAGCCAGCTCGATTTCGCAGAGGACATCAGTCAAGTCGATCAGCAGTGGAATATTTATGTAATTCTGATGCTGCGGCGCTACGAGCTGATTCGTATTATTGACATGACCGTGGATCCCACAACCAAGAAGTATGTCATAAGGGTTGATATTAAAGAACAGAGACTACTGGATACTTCCCAAGAAACGGTTTCTTTGATTGAAGAAATTCGTGAAAAGGAATGGCGAAAAAACGAAAGAGATTTCAAGGTGATGAGGGACTCTATATATCGGGGAAGTAAGATGTGCTGGTCAGAGATGTTTTTTAACACCTACGGCCTTGTTTCTGAATATTGTGCCGGTTGCGGTAATCATCAAAATGTTATCGCCTCTGACATGGATCGCTTTGAACTTGTGCGAAAGGTCGACACCCCGGTTCGCAGATTAGCCGATAGGTTAAACAACTTTTTTGGAGGATCCAACGAAGCTGTTTTACTGGCAAATCCAGAGGACAATGGTCTGATTGGGCAAATTGTAAATAAAGGTTTCTCTATCATCGTCCGGGATGATAATGATGAGAACTATATGAATCTGCTGGGTAACCTTAATGCGAATTCCGATATAAACATCATGGGGATGAATGAGTTCTGCCGACTTGCAGACCATAGAGATCTATATTTTATATCGGGGGATATTATAGCCTTATACTCGGATTCTATGGAGGATACCTATAAAAAATGCATGAAAATCCGCAAAGTGCTGCAAACAGGCACTTGTCGGATACTACATATATTCGCAGAGGATGTTTACTTTGAGGATATTGGAAAAAATGTCACTTCCCTAATAGATGGTCCAATACTTGAGGAATATTTGATTGAGAGGATGTAACTATGTTCGCTGAGAGAATGGTAACAACGGCTATTCCGGAGAGAGTTTTTGAGCTCTGCCAAATAATAAAGAAAAAAGGTGTTCCAGAGGATAAATTAAAAGAATGGATGGAGCCACGGGGACTTGGCGGAAAAACCCCATATTTCGGTACGGTGAGAGATGCGGCAAGGCAACTTGGCCTAATCTCCGTCAAAGAAAACGAAATATCTCTTGCGGTGGCGCCGGAGAACGTATCTTCTCCCACTGCAATGCGAGCCTATATTATCAAAAATCAATCGCTTATGAAGGATAGTCTGTTTTGCGCCGTTTCGAGAGCATATTTTAATATGGATGAAAAGGTATACGTCTTTAGCAGTGTTTCTGAGGCAGAAATGGTTGCATTGATGTCTAAAACTTTGGGCAAAAAGGTCATAGAGGATGACATGAGAGCATGGCGGTTTTGGGCCGCCTATCTGGGGTTCGGGAATCTGCATGGAAAGGACGGGATGTTGCTCCTCCCAAATTTGCAGCAATACTTGGAAGCGATGCTTCTGTTTGTTGAAGCCGAACATGATACCGAGATTCCTTTTGAAACCTTTATGAATATAATTAAGCCATATTGTGGAATGATACTAGGCGAATTTAGTGAAGATAAAAAGTTGAATCTCGGATTTTCTAATGGGCTTAGGGCCCTGCATGATAGAGGACTGATTCAGCTCTCACATAAATTGGATCGAGGAGATGTATGGTATCTCTATGAATCAGAGCTGCACGCGATAACATCTGCTGTAAACAGTATAGTTATCAGGGGGTAATTATGGTTACAGGAATTGCAAAAAACAGAATTGGCGAAGTTATTCGCATTGATACGGTTACAAGCAGTCAAGCGGACTTTCTGGCTACTCACGTTCCCGTTGAGCATATTCAGATTAAAAACAAATGGAACGGTAAGGTGGAGCAAGAGTTAAGTGAAGAGGACGTATTTAGTAAATATGTTCTTAACTCTGCCAATAAGCACCAGTTTATTATCGTCATCGGATCTAGCGGAGCAGGAAAATCTCATCTGATTCGTTGGTTTGCTGCGCGGTTAAATAAATCTGCGCCCGAGAACGAGGTGGTATTGTTTGTACGCCGAAGCGACAACAGCTTGAAAGGGACTATTAAACAGTTGCTTGAACTGCCGGAGGTGGCGAACATCCCCAATAAGGCTGTTTATGACCGATTGGTAAGAGCCACTGCGACCATTGATAATAAAAAGCTAAAGGATATGATATATCAAAACTTCATCGTTGAAATTAAGAATGATGAAAGTGATGATATTCTGAGCAATAACGAGAAAAAGCGCTTGGTTGCTCTTCTGCAGGATGAGCTATTCCAGACTAAAATGTTCCATGAGGATGGACCAATTGAACGTATTTATCAAAAGGTCGCAGAAAACGAGGGACTGGACAGCAGGGATGTTATCGCCCTGTTTACTGAGGAGGATTTTAAGCTTGATGTAAACTTCTGTGACAGCTTGGTTAAAAATGGCTCGTCCACCAGAGCACAAAAAATGGCTAATGCCATCCTTGCCACCGATGAAATGCCTGCCACCTTGTCCGAATATATGAACACCCTTGTAGACAAGGTTATTCAACTGTGTGCCGGACTTGAGCCAGGGGATTTTGAGCAGGTCTTTTTGGAAATCCGAAAGGAAATCAGCCGTCAAGGGAAGAATCTCACTCTCTTGATTGAGGACATTACTGCCTTTACTGGCGTTAATGTGGCCTTGCTTAATGTGCTTACAACCGAGCATACGGGTATGTATGAGAGTCAAGGGCTGTGCCGCATCTCTTCTATCGTGGGTACGACAGAAAAGTATTTTAATGTTAATTTCCTTGACAACCATAAGGACAGGGTTACGGATTTTTTCTACATTCCCAATGACGTGTTTGGCATGAATCCGGACTCCCTCTATGAGTTTGTCGGGCGTTACCTTAACGCCATGTCCTTGAAAAACTCTGTATTAAACGAATGGGCACAAAATGGTGCTGCTCCTGCGGAATATCCTGTGCATCAGCCGGAGGAAGGTCATGAATGGGATTCTGTAAAACTGAGTAATGGATCCAAACTCGATTTGTTTCCGTTTACCAAAAGAGCCATATTGAACTTATATAACTGCATTTTGCAGCCTGATTATCGGACACCCAGATATCTACTGCGTGATGTCGTGGAGAGGGTTGTGCGGAATTACTTATTCAAGAAAGAAACTTTCCCCGAATTTCAGATTGAGCATATAGAGTTAGTTTCAATCGGCTGGGATGTTCAGGAATATATTCGGCAAAGAGTTTCGGATGAGAATGAGGCTGAACGTACTGTCAAGTTTATTCGGATTTGGGGAGATGCAACTGTCAATACATATAAAGATGAGGAAACTGGCGAACTTGTAGTCGGTTCCTTAAGAAAAGGCTATTTTGATGATTTGAATATCAAGTTTGTCGAAGGAACTAAAGGCAGGAAATCTTCATCCAAGTCGTTTGAAACGACTAAAAAGGTGGAGCAACGGGTCGATCCAGCTCCTACACCAGAACCCGCTCCTGCACCTGTTCCTAAAAATGATCCAATGATGGAGGCTTTTCTGACAGGGCAAAAAGCACTAGGTATTTGGATTGACGGTGGCGAACTAAATCTTGGTGCAACAACTAAGGACGTAAGGTATATAACCATCGCAAGAGATGAAATTGTAAGGAACTTCCTTACTTATGCCATCAACTGGCAGGCTGAAGGGGTTTCGCTCGATAATTTAAGTAAAGTTAGAAACACTAAGACTTTAATAGGCTTTGAGCGCCAAAAACGTGGATTAGGCGATGCTTTGGTGGTCTTGCCTGCTGATAATGAAACCAAAGGCGTGCTGGAGGCATTCCTTGCCTATGTTACCATAGGTAATAACAGCTGGGACTTCGACAAATCCGCCATGATGGTCTATCGTGTGCAACTTTGGCTCGAAAAATGGAAGGATACGCTTGTTAAGGCTGTTAACACTTTCAATAATCACAAGGTGGATTATGCCGACTTTGCCATTAGTCTGGAGATACTGAGGCAAATTATGGGTGGGCAATATACTGGTGCTACCCTTGATAAGATGCCTAGCTTGCGCCTCTTGGCTGCTAAAAAAGGAACTACAGCCGGTAATTCACACTGTTCAGAATGGAATACCGTGCAAGGTATTATGGATGAGCAGTATGAGAAGATCGGCACTACAATCAGCCAATATTTTAACTTGATTCAAGGCTCGTTGACAGCCAAAAAGGTCTACTTGAAATACTCCGACTATAAGACAACATTTGATCGGATAAAAAAACAAGGGGTACACTTTTCATCGGAATTTTTGGACGAGCAGGACCCCATCCCACAAAGGCGTGAAATGCGGGAAACTTTGCAAAAGGTTCAAAGCAGGCTTTCAAAGGTTTGCGATGAGGAGCGCAAGGCGGCCGGTGTGGCTCTGGAGCAGATTAAAACCCTTATTGATGTGGAAGATGTTGATGACGAGGAACTTCTTGACTTAGTTAAGAAGATCCAAGAATTCTACAAAGTTGCAAACGACACCATGTTTAATATCCATAGTGATATTGAACTTTTGGATACAATAAAGACCAAAGCAAAGGATATCAGTGCGGCTATCGGAGCGATCAAAGCTGGCGTACAAGAAGATGATATCATTAAAACGCTACTCATTTTCTCAAGTGATCCGATAAAAAGAGTTCAGCCGTTACTGGCAGCTTTTACTAAGGTTAGTGGGGATATGGCCAGTGTAGATGCGAGTATATCGACCAAAAAATCAAATTTAACCGAGGAAGTATCTGCTGATGCTTCCCAAAAATATGCGCATGAAAAAGATTTGCTGGAAACTTGTGACTCGACGATTGCGAATTGGAGGTGAGCGTTGTGCTGATTCAGGAATTAGATAAGAGAATTGCTGACATGAAAGAAGTCCGGGCACTTGAGGAAAAATCCGAAGCAGCCAAAAAGCAGGCCTCCGCTGATGCTGCCGTAACCGAAATTGTCGGGTCTATAAGCAACACCGTGATAAGCGCGGAACATTGCAGGAATGATATCAGTTTTACCGTTTCGACTGAACAAAAGGAAGCCATAGATGCTGTGCTAAAGAAAATGGGTGCGGTTGTATCGACGGGACAACTCACTGAGGTTGATGCCAAAACCATGCGGAGAAATATCGCCGCAATACGGTCGGGGATCCTTTCGGATTGGAAAGTATTTTATCATGCTCGAACCGACCAGACGGTGCAGCTTCTAAAAAATGTTCAAGAGATTGCGCCTGATAAAAATGCCGTTACCTATGCTGTTAATAAAATCAAAGCCTGTGAAAAGTGGGATTTTGATTCTACATCTGTCACAAAGATGAAGAAAGGGCTTGAAGAGGCAGAAAGTATAATCCAAAATCTTGGTTTAACGCCAGAGATTACGGAGTTTTTGAGCAAGGTGTCAAACGGCAAGGCTACATTGGCGGACATGACGGACACGATTCTGGATTGGATTCATAAGAGGAATCTTGCTCCAAAATTATCGATCAAATTTGTCTAATGATAGTGAGTGGAGACATATGGAGAAAAGCGGCAAAACAAATTCAACTGAATATGTTTATCATACGATTGAGGATGGCAGTATAGTTGTAGACTCTTATACGGGAGCAGCTATGCCAGAACTTATTCTCCCCGATTCCATTGACGGAAAAACTGTGTCTGGCATAGGAAAAGCGGCTTTCTCTATGCGGGAGGATATCGTCTCCGTAATGATTCCAAAGAGCGTCAAGGTGCTGGATACGCAGGCTTTCTATCGCTGCCGAACACTTGAAAACATTATTTTTCAATCCGACACCATTAGCATAGGGGCGGAGTGCTTTGCAGAAACCGAAAAACTGGCAAGCATCCAGTTTAAGGGGAGAGTTCTTTATATTGGAAAAAACGCCTTTACGCTTTCTGGGATAGAAACTGCTGAAATAGGTGACATTATCGAATGGGAACAAGAATGCTTTTCGCTCTGTTCTAAATTAAACACGGTGAAAATTAAGTCATGCTCCTTTTTCCCAGAAAGGGTCTTTGCATATGATATTCAGTTAAAGATTGTAGAGATTGAAAAGTTACAGAAAACACCTGATGAAACCGTGTTTAAAGGTTGCCGTCTGTATAAAGGATATGAGCAGATTGCTTGGGAGTATGAGCTAAAGGTATCACAGCCCAAGAAATGTGCTCCAAATAAGGAAACCACAGATAAGTCTGCCAAACCCCATGATGTGCAGCCCGAGCGAAAAGTGGTTACCGAAGAAGCGAAACCTCTGTCACAGGAGCCGGAATCGTCATTGAAGTTGCAACCGCTTGCTAAAACGCCAAAGAAGCCTCGAATCAAATTACATGAGGATTATGAATCTGCTTGTTCCGAGGGGACGCTTCAAGGATATGCTAAGTGTGCTGAGATGTTGGCAACGTGTGGATTATCGGAAGAAATATCTATTAAGTATTCCGAGATTGCCGAACGGCTGCTTGTTCTTGATGAAACTGTCAGGAAGTATGAGGAAGTCTATACTGCTGATGTTTTAGCATTCCTCGAAACTTATTTGCCAGATACTCTATCAGTAACAGTGGCATATATTGAATATGAAAACGCAGAAGTTGACGTTAAGATTCTCGATAGTACCCAAAAAGAGGTAATAGATGCGGTAAAAACACTCTTAATCGGTATCAACGACAAAATAGATGAAATTTTCAAATTTGCTTCGATTGAACTTAAAGCACAAGCCAAAGCACTTAATCTACTGATGGGATCAGAAGGATTTATCGACCCATTGCAAAAATTATGAGGAGGAATGAGGTATGGCAGACAACAATCAAATGAAAATGGACGAGTCGATGGGGACGGTAAAAGCACGGACATTAACTTTAGAGCCGGAAAAGGAACAGACAAGCTCTATCTTTACTGAACCCGAACCAACAAGGGCAGAGCTTACGGAAACCTGGGACGATGGCGCAGATTATGCCGCTGGAACAATAAATGAGTCTATGCTCTCAGCCGAGGAAAAGGCGCAGGTCGAGGAATTTGCCGGAACTGTGGATATTTCCAATGAAAAACAGCTTTCCAGCTTTGGTGCGAGTGCCCAGACTGGCATAGCAGGGTTCTCATCGGCTATCACGACCAAAATCAAGGCAAAGGAGTTTGGAGAAGTCGGAGAAGATTTGCTCAGTCTCGGTGCGGAGATCAGAAGCATTGAAGAGACTCCCCGGAAGGGACTTCTCGGTCTGTTCCAGAAAGGTAAGGCCAAGGTGCAGTATTTTGTCTCAAAATATGAAACGGCAGAAACCAACATTCGAAAGATTGAGAAGATTTTGAAGAGGCATCTTCAAACGCTGACAAAAGATATCATGGTCTATGAAGAGATGTATAATATGAATCTCCAGTATTATAAGGAGATTACCATGTACATCATTGCCGGCAAGAAGGCACTCTCGAAAGCCAGAGCCACGACTTTGGTTGAGTTACATAACCATGCGGAAATGACTCAGGATCAGATGGACATCCAAAAGGCCAAGGATTATGAGGATTCATGCACAAGATTTGAGAAAAAGCTATATGACCTTGAACTCTCGCGCATGATTTCAATTCAGAACGCCCCGCAGATCAGGATGCTGCAGAATGTAGAAAGAGAGCTTGTTGACAGGATCCAAGCGGATATTCTGCATACTATCCCCCTGTGGCGCAACCAGATGGTCTTGACTCTCGGTATTACCCATGTCAGAAAGGCCCTTGATGCGCAGACCGCTCTGACCGAAATGACAAACGAGATGCTAAAGAAGAACTCCGAGACCTTAAAACAGGGAGCTATCGAGACTGCTGTCGCATCCGAATGTGGCATTGTAGATATCGAGACGATCCGCAAATGCAATGCAGATATCCTTTCCTCTATCAACGAGGTTGTAAAGATCCATGAAGAAGGCACTAAAAAGCGCGCCGAGGCCATCGAGGAACTCGCTAAGATTGAGGAAGAATTTAAGCAGGGACTGTTAGAGGCGGCTCAGAACCGATACAGATAGGTGATTAGATGAGTGTAGATAAGGGTAGAAGAAAATTCAGACTGAGTTTTAATGCTCCGATTGTCTTGGGGTTTGTCACACTATGCCTTATTGCGACCACCCTTGGAGTTCTGACGGGAGGCAGGTTAACACAGGGATTTTTTATGACATATCATTCCTCGCTTGCTTTCCCGCTGACGTATCTGCGGTTTTTCACGCACATCCTCGGACACGCAGGCTGGGAGCATTTTTTCGGGAATATGATGTATATCTTACTGCTTGGGTCACTCTTGGAGGAGAAGTACGGTGCTGCGACAATGATTGAGACTATCCTTATCACGGCTTTAGTCACCGCCCTTGTAAATTACATTTTCTTCCCCTATCAGGCACTGTGCGGAGCCAGTGGCGTGGTGTTTGCTTTTATCCTTTTGGCTTCTTTTACCAGCTTTAAAGAGGGTGAAGTACCTTTGACGTTTATCCTAATCGCCGTCTTTTTCATCGGGCAGCAGGTTGTCGAGGGAATCACCGTCTCGGACAATATTTCCAACATTTCGCATATCTGCGGCGGCGTAGTCGGAAGTATTATCGGATTTGCATTGAACAAGCAGAAACCCGTAAACAATACATCAAAGTACAATATTCACTACTGATATGGCATATAAGACAAGAATGCAACGAGAAAAAGAACGCAAAAGAAAGATTTGCATTGCCGCCGCATTTGTTATTGTGGCGGTTCTGTTTCTTGTGGTCATCAATCTGAGAAGCTGTGTCAGTAGCTTTCGTTCCGGGGCAGATATTAAACTGTCCGACATCCCAGACTATTCTGGCTCGTCCTATGTCGAGATTAACGGAAACAAGCCATTCTTTACCGATAAAGATAAAAGCCGCACGGATCCTTTTGAATATTATAGCGAGTTGGATTCCCTTGGGAGCTGCGGCGTAGCCTATGCTAATGTCTGTAAAGAGCTGATGCCGACCGAGGAACGCCAGTCTATTGGGCAGATAAAGCCAACCGGCTGGGTACAGAACAAGTATCCCGGCATCGTTAATTCTAGTCCGCCATACCTATACAATCGCTGTCATCTGATTGCATTTTGTCTTGCCGGAGAAAATGCTAACGAGAAGAATCTCATCACTGGCACCCGATATATGAACGCAGAGGGAATGTTGCCTTTTGAGACAAAGGTGGCAAGCTATGTAGATGAAACAGGAAACCATGTTTTATATCGGGTAACGCCGATGTTCGCTGGCAGAAATCTTTTATCGTCCGGAGTTTTGATAGAAGCATATTCTATTGAGGACGATGGCAAGGGAATTTGCTTTTGTGTCTATTGTTATAACGTACAGCCAGGTATTGATATAGACTATAAAACAGGAGAGAATAGAAAATCCCGTTGAAGTGTTAGTGTTGTATGCCTGATGACAGAAAGGTGACTTACTCATGAAATCCTATTCTTGGGAAGAATACTACGAAAAATTTTATGATTGGGCATCCAGTACACAGGCAAGGAACCTCTCTTATCTGACGAGCCTTGGCAGTGCTGATGAAGTAGCCGAGATTATCATAGAACTGCAAGTGGAAGTTCCGGCGGTGAACCGGCTTCTCAAAAGGGTCATAGCCGAGGGATATCAGTTTAAATCAGATGACTTGGTTGAATTCCTTTGTATCTGCGACAAGGCTCTGGCAACGGAGGCCGTCCGGGTGTCTGCCAGCAGTTTCAATACCTCGGATATGGAAAACCTGTACGGCTATGTGGAGGATGATGACCTCATAGATATCTGCAATAAAAACCATATTCCACTCCCGGAAGATCTGAGAGATGAGGAGCCGGATGGCGAGGAAGAATATGACGATGACGAAGAGTATGATGAAGACGAGGAATATGCAGATACTCATGGTGGAATGGTTGACGGGATTATTGAAGGACTGGAAGGATTGCAAGAGGTATTAGACGAGCAATCTACACCGCCAATACAAAACAGGCAGAAAAAGGGCAGAGGATTCTGGCCAACACTCTTTGCAGCATTCGCCGGAGCCTCTGATGGGGTTAAGGATGTGGGACGGCGGCATAACGGCCGCTGTAACGGCGATTGTGCGCATTGCCCGCCCCACTATGGGTATCGTTATGGCCGTTGGTATTACGGTCACGACCACAGCTATGGCTGCGAATTTGGCGGGAATCATGGTGACGGTAGGGATTAAAAATGAAGCGTATATTGCTGGCTCGACTTTACACAAGGCGAAGTATTGGTTATGAATTCATATGAAAACGAGGGGTGAGCTGATGAACTACGAGGAATTAAGAAATGATGAGTCGTTTTTTGAATGGCACAAATACAGCCCTATGGATGTTCAATATCTCAGATATGCAGATAGCAATCCTTCGGTTGTGGCTGTTGGGCATAAAATAGAAGATGTATTTTCTGCTTTTGCAAATGCGAGAGGTTCATTTATGTTTGCCGACTCTGATGATTTTGGGGATATCTCTGGGAAAGATGATGATAGTAGGTTATACGCAAAAACACATTTTTTGACGATGGCGTTGATAGAGTATGCTATTTGTTTGGATATAAGTTGGCAGGTTGTATGGGCTTATATTCAGCCTGCATCTCTTGAGTATTTGATGAAACAAAAATACAAAGAGATGGAGAAAGAATGTAACCGAGATAGTGTTATGACTCAATTAAACTGTGCTATTTCACAGCATAGTTATGAATTCTCAAAAGCGCAGTCAATAAAAGATGTTCTAATTGCATTTGACAACGATGAGGATACATTAAAGCTCCGATCGATTTATAATGCAATAAAACATCAAGGTAGTATTCATTTTGATGGTCTAGGGGCAAATTTTACTGGATTATTGTTTTCAGTAAATGGGAAAATACCGCCTATGTTGCATCGAAAAAGCTATACTGTTGAAGAAATCGAAAACCTGCTATTTTCGTACCATTGTAAATTTGAGATTTACATGAATCAGCTTATTTCAATAATTATTCCGAGTGATTATTTGGAGAATACAATGGGATTTATAGACGCACTAAATCAGTTATTAAAAATTAACGGTTCTTCTGAATAATTGGGGACGCAACTCAGTTTAGAATATTTTAACCTAACTGAGAAGGTGAAAGATCTATTATTATATGAAAAAAGGTTGTACATTTATTTGGTTTTTTACACAGGCATAATTTCGCCACCCCTGTTAAATTGAGTTATCTGTGGAAAAGCATAAGAATAATACAGAAAATCATCATTTACAAACGTAAGTTCTTCTATATAATTGATATTAGCTTGAAGGTCAAAAGCGTTAGCAAAAAAAATAAAAAGCAACGTAAACAAGCAAAACAATAATAAAACTAAAAACACATAAAGGAGAAAGTTTGAAACAAAGAAATATTGGTTAGAAAAAAGTAAATTGTATGGCAAACAAG
>ERZ791765.1193-NODE-1193-length-17621-cov-2.357964_pt1 | contig 17621 bp, 9 predicted proteins | sample MGYA00509949_ERZ791765 | MGnify/ENA primary metagenome ERZ791765 (study PRJEB30046, sample SAMN00791980) | human gut metagenome | study: EMG produced TPA metagenomics assembly of the A metagenome-wide association study of gut microbiota in type 2...
CCAGTGACATTCCGGCAATCAGATTGTGACCACAGCCATGTCCAACCTCCGGTAAGGCGTCATATTCACACATATAGGCTATGACAGGCCCCGGTTTTCCACTGTTCCATACACCAAGAAAGCCGGTCGGTACCACGTATTCCTCCGTTACTTCAAATCCCTCTTTGCGCAGCATCTTGCACAGGACACGCATGGAACGAAACTCCTGATTTCCGATTTCCGGGTGTTCATACAGATCATTAACCAGATATTTGTATTCCTCCATATGTTCCTGTATATAATGCTTCAGCTGTTCCTTCATATCATCCCTCTTTCCTTTTTCACCATTGTATAGGCGAAACAGATATTTTTCAAGTCAAGATGTCATGAAAGCAGAAAAAAGAACTGAATGTCCAGTTCTTTCCTGTTTTCGTTTATTTCATATTTACCGGTTCAATATTCCAGATTTCATCCGCATACTGCTTGATCGTACGATCACTTGAGAAGTAACCGGACTGTGCGATATTGATCAGGCAGGTTTTTGCCCATTCCTCTTTATTGCGGTAACGCTCTTCAATATTTTTCTGTGCGTGAGAATACGCTTCGAAATCCGCCAGCAGCAGATACTCATCATTCTTGAACATCAGCTCGTTATAAATCTGCTTGAAGTCCTTCGGATCATTGGAGAAGGTGGAATCCACGAAGCTGTTTACCACCTTCTGGATGTTGGCGTTCTCATTGTATTTCCGCCATACATCATAGGTGTTTTCATGCTTGACAAGGGCTACATCATCTGCACGTAAGCCGAAGATTTCCGCATGATCATAGCCTACTTTCTCCACGATTTCCACATTGGCACCATCCATGGTCCCCAGTGTAATCGCACCGTTCATCATAAATTTCATGTTTCCGGTACCGCTTGCCTCTTTACCGGCAGTGGAAATCTGTTCGGAAACATCTGCGGCATTCATCAGAATCTCCGCAATGCTCACACCGTAGTTCGGAATGAAGACAACCTTCATATACGGAGAGACATCCGAATCATTGTTTACCTTGTCGGCTACATAATGAATCAGCTTAATAACCTCTTTGGCAAATGTATAGCTAGGCGCTGCCTTTGCCGCAAAGATAAAGGTTCTCGGATAGATACGGAAGGATGGATCCTGCTTCATACGGAAGTACAAATCGATAATGTTCATGACATTCAGCAGCTGACGCTTATAGGCATGCAGACGCTTTGCCTGTACATCAAAAATGGAATTGACATCGATATCAATATGCAGTGTATCCTTAATATAAGCCGCAAGGATTTTCTTGCGCTCCATCTTCACATCCATAAATTCCTTCTGCAGATCCTTGTCATCTACATACTTCATAAGATCCTGCAGACGCTCCGGGTTTGCTTTAAAATCAGGACCAATCGTCTTTTCCAGCAGGTTGCTCAGCTGCGGGTTGGAGTACAGCAGCCATCTTCTGTGTGTGATACCGTTTGTTTTGTTGTTGAATTTATTCGGATAGATGTCATGGAAGTTCTTCATAACATCCTCTTTCAGAATTTTCGTATGCAGTGCAGCTACACCGTTGACACTGTGAGAGCCGATGATTGCCAGGTTTGCCATGTGAACCTGTCCGTCCTTCAACACGCAGCACTCATTCATCAGATCAGATCTGCCCATATCATGACTTACCTCATATTTGAAGCGACGATCGATTTCCTCGATAATCATGAATACGCGCGGCAGCAAATCCTGTACATACTGAATCGGCCATTTTTCCAGAGCCTCGCTCAAGACAGTATGATTTGTATATGCCATAGTATTCTTTGTAATATCCCAAGCCTGATCCCAGTCATATTTATAATCATCCATAAGAATACGCATCAGCTCCGGTATACAGAGTACCGGATGGGTATCGTTCAGCTGAATCGCAACCTTTTCCGAGAAGTTATCCAGTGTATGATAGGTAGACATGTGCGATTCGATAATATTATTCAATCCTGCGGCTACGAAGAAATACTGCTGCTTCAGACGCAGAATCTTGCCATGCTCGGTGGAATCATCCGGATAAACATTGCGGCAGATTTCACGCACCTCGTTTACATATTCGTTCAGACTGCTCGCATCACAGGCATCATCCGCAACCTCTGCACTCCACAGACGAAGTGTATTTGTCAGGTTGGTGTTCTGTCCGACAATCGGCATGTCATAAGGTACGGCGCGTACAATCAGGGAAGGCACATGGTTAACGATTGCCTTGCCGTCTTCTCCCATCCACATGTCCACATGTCCGCCAAAGTTGACATTGACTGCATGCTTCGGTTTCCGCACTTCCCAGACATTGCCTAAAGACAGCCACTGGTCAGGTACCTCAACCTGCTCGTTGTTTACGATTTTCTGTTTGAAGAGACCGTATTCATAGCGGATACAGTTTCCATGTCCCGCCAGATTCAGACTGGCAAGTGAATCGAGGAAGCAGGCAGCCAGACGACCCAGGCCACCATTTCCAAGACCTGCATCGCTTTCCAGATCCTCCAGTTCATTGATATCCTGTCCAAGCTCGGCAAGACCTTCCTTGGCGATTTCATAGATTCCCAGATTCATCAGGTTATTTGTCAGCAGTCTTCCCATAAGAAATTCCATGGAAAAATAATACATCTGCTTTTCCTGTTTTTCGGATACGACATTCTTACTGGCGTTCCAGTGAATGCTTGCATAGTCACGAACCATTTCCCCCAGAATCATATATTTTTCAGTGATGTGGGCCTGTTCAAAAGAACGGCCGTAGCGCTCTATAATTCTTCTTTGAAACTCTTCCTTGAACTCATTTTTGTTTTTAAATTCGTTAGCCATAACTTTAACTACTCCTTCCAGCTCGCCTTTTATTTTACATTATTTTACACGTAATTACAAATACAAAAACTGTACGTAAAGTGCGCAAAGCCTCCCTTCTCCTGCTATTTTATGGTCTTTCTTCTCTTTTGTGACAAACAGAAAGAAAGGATACCGCTTCCACGATTTATGAAAATTTTAAAAGAAAAGAATATCCGAGCATTTCTCTGATATTCTTTCCATTTATTCTATATTTAAACGTCGTCTTTCGATTGTTTTATAATTTGTAGAAATGTATACAATGCCTTATTCTCTTACGAACTTATTCAACTTTTTTGATATATATCTTGAAATCACCATATTCAGGATAAAAATTTATGATATCCAAATACTCGTTTCCCTGAATTTTGAGAATTGCACTCTTTTTATTTTTAACCTGTACGTTATCCACAGCCTCCCATTTATTTTCAGTATTCATCTCCACCTGGAAAAATATCTCTGCATTTTTATGCTTACCTTCGACACTTACTTTGTATGTGCCTGCTTCAATTTCTTCTCCACACCGAAATGCTCCTGTGGTATTGTTCAATACGGCGATATCATCATGAAATTTCAATGGTTCGAATTTAGAGCGCGTCATTATCACAGAGCTACCCTGTGATAAAGATATCTTGTTATGATTGTAATATCTAATATTCAAGATTGTTTGATTAACTCCAAGATTAAATGCGTTCGTCTTAACCGGCTCCTTTGTAGAAACGTCATAGTATCCAGGTTCAAAGCCATCCGCACCGACAACATATTCTTTGTCTCCCGCAAATACAACTCTGTCTGTCGGGCTAGATAATGCACTCCCTTGCAAGGATACATATTCTTCCTTGCTGCTATACTGTGTAGCAATAATTCCAATTGTGCATACTGCTGCTATGCCAAGCACGACAGCTGCTAGCTTGTGTTTCTTTTCCATGGTACGCCCTCCTATTTAAGCTGTTATAAATTTTAGACTATTCAGCTAATTTCCTAAAAGTTACTAAGAAATAAATTCTATTCCAGATTTTGTATAAGTCAATCACCTTCTTTACTGTTTTTAAAGTATGCTATCCAAGTATGATCTTAATTTATTGTTTTTCCCTTACTTCGGATTAAATATGCCTTTATTCATTTTTTTTAAATCAATCCCCTATTGATCTATACTGACAAATACAGAGGAGGACATAAGAACTGTCCCCAAGACGATAGCGCTCAATGCCGCTGTAATCACTTTTTTTCTTTTTCATTTTCTTTCCCTTTTTAAACCACCTGTTCATACTTGTAGAATATCATATAGACTCATTGCACCGCTGATTTCTTAAGATTTCTTTATATTTGCTCGATTAGCGAATAACAGTATAAACCGCACAAAAAAGCAGTGCAAGCATATCTGCCTATACTACTTTGTTCGTTCCTTATAATCAATTTTGTTTCTCTGTACATAAATTGGTCTTCGCTTTGTCTCCATATACGTTCTGGCAAGATACTCACCCATGATTCCAAGACAAAACAGTTGAATACCACCAATCAGCAAAATCAGACAAATAGTTGTCGCATAGCCTGGAATTGTGATTCCCATAATCAATTTCTGTATCAATACCACTATTAAATATAGAAATGCCAGTCCTGAAAATGTGATACCGAATACCGTCGCTATACGCAGCGGCATCGTCGTAAATGATACAAAGCCTTCGATTGCATATTTAAACAGCTTCCAGAAGGACCAGCTGGACTGTCCGTTTACACGATCCTGAACATCATAAGCCATATAATATGTATGAAATCCGACCCAGGAAAAAATTCCCTTTGAAAACCGATTATTTTCAGGCAATGACAAAATGGCATCAACCATAGGACGGCTCAGTAAACGAAAATCACTAGCTCCATCAACAAATTCTACTTGTGAAACACGATTTATCATATGATAAAATGCTGATTTGAAGCCTCGTAAAATTTTTCCTTCCCTACGCTTCTCCTGGAAGGCTGCAACACTGTCCAGATTGTCATCCTCATCAAGAATCTGCATCATGCGAAGAACATAGGCCGGATCCTGTTGAAGATCAGCATCTATAATAACGGTATAATCACCAACTGACTCTTTCATCCCTGCATACATTGCACTTTCCTTTCCAAAGTTGCGTGAAAAGTTTATGATGTTAATATGAGCGTCCGGATATGTCTTTACAAGCTCTTTTAGCTTAACATAAGTTTGATCCCTACTACCATCATTGATGAATATATACTCATAATCAAAGGTTTCATTCCGAAAAGTAGCTTCGACCTTTTCATAAAATAACTCTACGTTATCAGCCTCGTTATAACAAGGCACTACCAGCGACAATTTCATAATACATCCCTCGTTTCACTATTCCTGCGTTTTTGGTTTGAAAATCATAAATTTACAAAATACGTAATTGCCTATAACCGTAACAATGCTGACAAAAATCTTCGCAATATTTTCATTCATAGCTGCTAATTGGATACAGACAAACAGCAGAAGACTTTCCACAACGAGTGTTACAGCACGCAGAGACACAAATTGTAAAAATTCAGCTTTCTGATCATTTCCTTCACTCTTGAACACATATTTTCTATTCGCTATATAGGCGAACAGCACTGCAAATATCCATGCTATAACATTTGCTATTAAATAATGCAGTTGTATATGTGTACAGAAGAAATACACAACAAAATTCACAAGTGTTGTCAAACCACCAACAACGACATAGTTTAGCAGTTCTATTATATTTTTCTTCTTCTCATCCATAAAATACCTCTTTCATACCTGCTTAGCTTATATACGCTATATATAAGAATACGCCATTTTCCTTCTGTTTTCCAGTCTTTTATCAGCAATCAGTAATAAAGAAATCATATCTGATTATAAAACCAAACATTTATAGCAAAGGAAAGCCAGCTTCCTTCTATATTTTAACATTCATAATTTTTGTTTGCTATCAGCTTTATCTTAAGGTTTCTTAAAATCTGCAAATCATTGCATTAGTTTCATTGTTCCCATGATTCTGCGATTCATTCTGCAATAACCAATGGCAGCTCTAATACAACGGTAAATGTATTCTCTTTTACATCAATATTCATTGTTCCATTATGCATCATTATTATTTTTTCTACACTTTTCAATCCAATTCTGTTACTTTCTACTTTTTCATCATCTATGCGAATCTGATTACTCATGTATAACTGGTATTGATTTCCTTCGCAAATTCCACGCACAATGGCTGTAGCACTGTGATCTGCATATTTATGCATATTGGAGAATAAATTATCCATTGCTCTTTGCAGCATTTCAATATTACATGCAATCTGATAGTGTTCATCCTCCAGTGTATAGGTGATTTTCATATCATCCTGCTGCATAAACTCAATATTTTCTCTAATATAATTCAATAAATTGGAAAGCGGCTGTACTTCCAGATTCAGAGATTCTTCTTTTTCAAACACCAGAAAATATTCAAACATTTTATTGGAAAGACTTCGAATCTGTTCCACCTTTAACAGGGAGCGATCAAGATATTCTCTTTTCATTTCCACACTGCCTTCCCGATAACGAATCAATTCCAGATAACCAAGTAAAGAGGTTAAAGGTGTACGCAAATCATGCGATAGTGTTGTAATCAATTCCTGATTTGCTTTTCTCGCTTTTTTTTCATTTTGCATGTTGTCATAAAAGCTCTTCTGCATACTGCGTAATTCGTCACTCAGCTGACCTATTTCATCACTTCCATAATACTGGAAGGAATGGCTCCAATCTCCGCCTGCTAAAATAGAAGTATCCTTTTGTATTATTTGAATAGCTTTGATTTTATTTCTTATAAACAATTGAAGAAATATAAGGAGATAAGAAAACGAAAGAATGACAGATACTATCAAATATGGTAAAGTATAGTTCAAATAGGGATAATAGTTTATCCTTAATTGAACAAAGCCCTGATCATTCTCCATTATATAATTATAGTTGATATGAGCAGTTGATGCATACGTATGGTTTAAAATGTATAAATCATTATTCTCATACATTTCATTCATATATGAATATTCATATATTTTATCTTTTTTATTAGGAATAACTTCAATGAACGAATACGTTGTATCAGGGAGATTATTTTTTAATATTTTTTCAATTTCTTTGTTATTTCCCTTACTTATATCTATATTACGTAATTTCTCCTGGATGACAGCTGCTTGCTCATCCAGTGCATGTTCATATAATTGTAGTTCTCTCATAAATGCAATAGGAACATCACGACCTATGTATAAGAATACAAGCATAAAGGAAACAAATAGAATTGTTCCTATACTAACTAGGAGAAGTTCTGTTGATAATTTATGCAACCGATGTAGCTTAGGTTTGTTCCATAAGTGATATAAAACCGTTTTTAGTTTACTATTTTTTTGCTCATACCTGTATAGTATTATCATAATGAAAGAGATTATAATTGCATTAACTAGACAAAATAATCGATAAGCATTTAAATAGCTCGTTATCTTTGGATGAATTTGTACACTCAAAATTCCTCTAGCAAACGTTATATCTATTGTTTCCCTGTAATGCTGTGTTTCCTCGATATAATCATATCCTGTCTCATATACCTGAACTTTCTTTTTTTCGCCATAAATAGTTGACCATATATGATAATCATAGTCCGGAAACAATTCGTTTAGCTTATTTGTGACATCATTTATATTTTCAGGATAAATATATTTCTCTTCTATAACAGGCTTTAGCTTCTTTTCCATACTTTCCTTGGTTTCGAATTCTACATAACCTTTTTTATATAGAGAGTCCAATACATCATAACGAAAAGCATACACAGTGAAAAAGGTGATAAACGCAACGGTTAAAAGAACATATGTTTTTAAAAACCAGCCATTTTTTTTCTTATTCAAAGCGATACCCCTTTCCCCATATCGTCTTAATATATTTCGGATTTCTGGCGTCCTCTTCTATCTTCTTTCTGACATTTCGGATATGCACCATGAGGGTATTATTTGCAGATGTGAAATAAGGCTCATTCCATACAGATACAAATAATTCCTCAGCAGAAAACGTCTGGTTCCTATGTGTTGCCATGAAATGTAAAAGCTGATATTCCAGATCTGTCATTGCTATCTTCTCTCCTTTTACATATACTGCCTCATCGCGTTCTTCAATGCGAATATCCCTGATTTGAAGGATACGATAACGCTTTTCTATTTCCGCCTGCTTTCCCTGATAGACCATAAAGCGGCACAGCATCGCTTTTACACGCACCAGTAATTCCGAGTAGGAAAACGGTTTGGCAAGATAATCATCCGCCCCTTTAAAGAAGCCCTGCGCTTTATCTTTCTGTGTACCTTTCGCTGTAAGAAACAAAATTGGTGCATTACTATGTTTACGAATCTGTTCACACAGCTCATATCCATCCATGTAGGGCATCATAATATCCAAAATGTATAAATCAATATGATCGTTCATATACTCCAACGCTTCTCTTCCGTTTCTCGCTTCTGAAACATCATACCCTTCCTGCGTAAGCAGAACACGGATAATTTCACGAATTTCCTTATCATCATCTACAACAAGAATACGGGACTGCTCCATATGTATCACCTCTTACCTATAAGTATACAGAACTTTTCGAATAGGACGAGGATTTTTTAAGATTTCTTTATATATGAAAAACAGATCTGTGTTTTGTCACTGACCTGTTTCTTCTTCTATTTCTTTTGTTTCACCCGCTGCATGGATACTTTTTGTTTCAGATAAAGTGCTGTAGCAATCAGCAAAGAGAGTATACTGACCATAATTCCAGCGCTTTTTCCTGGCATTTGATACGTAATTTCTACAGTATGATGGCCTTTCTTTATTGGAAATCCAACAAATGCTGTATTTACTTTTTCATATGCAATTTCTTTGTTATCCAAACGTACTGTAAATCCCTTATCAAACGGAATAGAGGTTACAAAATAACCGTCATCTCTAACGTCTATTTCTCCCTTTAATACATTATTACCTGACATGCGCTCACCTTTTAATGCATCTATGCTCTTATGTCGCTCGGTTAAGACACTGCCATCCATAAGGTATGCCTTGGGATTTTGAATTGTATAAGCCCCTTTCTCCAATTTTAAAGTGATATCTCTCCATGGCTTGTCTCTATCCAGAACATAACGAAAATTATTTCTATTGTTGCCATACATATCACTGTTTGATCCGCGCTTATTCACAATGCCGTTAATTTCGATACCTACGACTGTTCTTGACGGCTTTTTAATTTCAGTAATCGGCAGATCCAAAATAAGCAATTGCCCGTCGATGCTTTGATCCAATCGTAAGTTTATCGTGCTTTTTTTACTTACTGTCAGTTGATAGCCATTTTTAAGCTTCTTCACAGTAACAGAATCATCCATGTGCAAAAGCTTATATGAAAGCTGCACTTCCTGCAGGCTGCTCTTCCACTCTTTCACATCAGCTCTTTCAACAACTGCATTGTTATATACAGCTTCCATGGAATAAGGATATTTCAGGTCTTGAAATTGCTGTTTGGATAACAAATCCGATGTTGCATACCCCATCGGCAATACATTCTCATTAACGGCTACATAACCGTTTTTATCACCGGACAGGATGCTGTAATGCAATGGAACAGTACCCTTACCATATAGATATTTAACAGACATCAGTGACTGAAAGAAAGAATTTTTTTCCGCAGTGACGGTTGCATTATTCGTGCTTGGTCCCGGCATCCCCATCACCTTGTCCGTAAAATAGGAATAATCCTGATTTCGATTTGAAGAATACAGAGATGTTTTATACATTCGGCTATCCAGAACCTGATTACATGTACGTAAAGCATAATGCAGATCATCAAAGCGATAAAGAGAAGAGTCCTGATCCAGCGCAGCTTTCACCTGTGCTTTTTTATCTGTATTTTCAAATTTTGAGAGTTGAGACTGTTTTACGAAATTCTCAACTTTATTTGTCGGCATTGTTAAAAGCAAAGGAAACAGCAGATATATACCAAATATATATTTTTTTCTTGTGACCGTATATAATATAAAAATTCCTGAACAAAAGAATGCGTCTATCAAATACAGAAGCTTCAGCTTTTCCAATTCAATAAAGAAATAAGGAAGGAATAAAAACGGTAAAATCCAAAGCAGCCTGCGAGATGGTTTGTTTTCCATTTCAGACAGCATTTCCGCAATCATATAGCCAATGAGCGGAATCATTGGAATCAAAGACTTTTCCCGTACATACTGCAGACCATTTAAAATATAACAAAACAAGGGTAGGATAGTAATCAGTAGAGTCATGATACCCAGAGCTCGTTTTTCTTTGGAATTTCTGAAAATAAAATATACAACCGCAGCCAAGGCAATCACACACATACCCGCAGAATACGCATTGGATCTGAATCCGGTATAGGTGAGTGCGCTGATATCCATGTCCGGCTTCAACAACTCCATAAGTGTTGGGGATTGGATTGCTTCTCTGGTATGACTGAACATCATGATTACCGTTGGAAGGAGAATGAAACAGCTGATGCCTACACCGATAAGCACTTGTCCCATCAGCCTGCCTATGGTTTTAAGAGACTCCAGATAATCAATTTTTTTCTGCATTCGCAGGATTTCATATATTGCATAGATACCGCACATAAAGAGAGCACTGACACTATAGAAATAGCTTTCCAGAATCATCAGTACAATACCAATCATCATAAGAGCACTTTTCCTTTTTTGAAGATAGCGTTGAATTCCGATAAATGTCAGTATAAGCCATGGCATATAGTTGATGAACATCACATGCTTATGCGTATGAAACAGCATGGGACCTGCACATAAAAAAATAACCGAAGCAAAAAATGCAGCATGTTGCGAAATATTTTGTTTCCTTATCCAGTAATAAAACAATTCCGTGCTTGTGATTGTGAGAGCAATGCTGCTGATCATAATGTAGGTAGACATCTTGATCATAGGAAACGCATAGGATAGCAATATCTCCGGTCGCAGCAGCCCGTAATAAATAAACTCTGCCATATTCTGACCAGCTCCAAGCTGTAATGAAAAGTCTGGATACAGCTGTCCTGTTTGATAAAAATTCTCGCGGAAATATTCAGCAAACGCCACATGCTGACTCAGCCAGTCCGTTATGGAACCATATACAAGCTGTTTGCTTTGCAGCAGCGTAAAGAGAACACCTGTTATCAGAACAATGAGTATTCCCAATACTGCCATATAACGTATATCATTTTTTTTCATTGCATTCCAACTTTCTCTAATTCTTTACTATTATTAACCTCTATGATTATATCATTCTATGAATTGCGACTTTTCTTTTTTTCCTTAAATATTCTTAAATTTCATCATATTTTTTAAGATGCCTAACGGCCCAATAATATGAAAGAAGGAATAATCGAAGAAAATCCTTCAATTACTCCTTCGCATATAACTCATGATTGTTTCAGCTGTTGACAAATAAAGCTGCTTACTCTTTTGGTACTTTCTCCATCCTGATACATAAAATACGTATCCTTAAATGCTTTTATGGATTTCTTATCATAATCTTTTGTACAAAGCTCTTTCGTCAGGCTCTCTGCTGTCTGACATACCGGAAAGGGTATGGATTTCAAATCTATGTTGAAGCCGAGAGTTTCTCCATATTCCGCAAGATCAGGCGTATAGAGAATGACCTTTTTCTCCATAATTGAAAAGTCAAACAAAATAGAAGAGTAATCCGTAATCAGGCAATCTGCTACCGTATATAGATGATTCAGCTCTTCATCTGTTACATTCAGAATCCGCTCACCACTTCCAAGGTCAACATCACGCAGCAAAGGATGCATCTTATACATAACAGCATAATGATCCGGTAGCTTCTCAATCAGAGATGAAAGATCTAAATCCACATGACGCAGCCCCTTTATGATATTGCCTCGAAAGGTTGGAGTATAAAGGATTACATACTTACCCTGCAGTACAGGGTACTTTTCCAGTAGCTCATTTCTATATGCCAGTCTGCACGCCTTTGAAAAAAGAGCGTCCGTTCGTGGTATTCCTAACGGCAGCACCTGATGCTCATTAACACCAAATGCTTTCGCATATACCGGTTTCCACTGATCACTTGTAGAAAGAACATAATCATAGTTTTTTATCTCATACTGCCTATCAATTTCATTGCCAAATTTCTTTACAGCACCGCATGCATGCCATACCTGAAGCACCCTGACCTGCGATCTTTTAAAATGAGAAACTACATAATTGTTATCGTTTAAAATAACAACTTTGCTTGTATTGATAAGAAATACCTGTTTTATACAATTTAGGAAATATAATAAATCACCTTTTATCGTCTTTTCAAACTTTGTGAGAATATAACGTATTTCAATATCCGGATAACGCTTCAGTTCTTCATCCAAGAGTTTGAAATCACCTGTAAGTATTTGCGAAGTCAGTGTTACAAAGGTGATTCGATTTTGTCTGACTGGCAGACACTTTGCCAGTTGATAAAAAAACCATAATACCATATGGAGAATAAGCTTTTTTAATCCCATGTCCTCATCTCCTGTTCTGTGAATCAATATATTTCTTCATACCGAATGTATATCTGCTTTTCTTAAAATCAACGCATTCCTTCACCTTAATATTTGGTAAAATTCGTTGGAATTCGCGGCGGCCTCCATCCCGGGAAATCTGTGCAGCAGTCTCTTAAGTTCCTCTTTAGGCGATAACTGCATACGAACATCCATGACGATATAATCAAGGCATTCATGAAATTCCTGATACAGCAGTTTCTGTGTAAGCGGAGTGAAATCCTGACGATCCAAAACTGCTATTGCACTGTGATCCTCCGCAGCTTCCTTTAAATATTGGATGTCCTGCAGCCTCTTTATTTTCGGTATAAAGTACACTGTACGCTCTTTATTCTTATTATCAGCATAATCTGTAATGGAATCCACAGGAACCTTCTTCAGGCATACTGCAGGATCAAAAGCAGCTTTGGATACAAATACATCTGCATATGCATTCCATGCAGCTTTGCTGATTTCCACCGATTTCTGCTTCGTAATATATTCCTGAAGCTGTTTTAATGTTTCCGCCTTTACAAATGGAAGATCTTGAACGGAAAAATACATACCACGATCTCTGGCATATTCTTCAGCATCATAAACAAATAATATGACAGGTCTTTTTGTCAGTGCAAAGTCAAATAGTACACTGGAATAATCTGTTATCAGCATATCGCAGCCCATCAGAAACTCATAATTATCTACGCCCTCAGGAAAGGAGCATATATGCTGATAGCCTTGAATCGGTATCACATCCTTTACAAGAGAATGCAGATTGACATAAAGCATCTGATCGTCATTCAGCGTTTCATCCAATACCTGTAATATCTTTTTCAGTTCTTCGGCATAGCCCGCTATTTCCAATGCAGTGCTTGTCAAACCTCTCCATGTGGGCATATAAGCTATCATTTCCAGTTTCTCCGAACCATACCGTTTTTTAATAGCTATCGTTTTCTCATGCTCATGAAATACAAGATTACGGGGATATTCTGCTGTATAGGATAGCCCGGTAAATAAATTTGTCAAATTATAGTCTTCTATCATCCTCTGTTTGGTAAATACATTTGGAAACAGAAGCATACTGCTTTGCAGAAAGTTACGTTGTATATTACTCATATCCTGGATACCGTTTTTCATTTTCTTACCTAATGTTTTCCATGGTGTTCCATGCCAGGTATTCAGATACACCTGTTCATCTCTTCTGATAAAGTATGGTGGAAATGTAACATTATTAACTAGAATTTCACTGGTTGCCAGAGCCATTTGATATGCTTTGCTATATACAGGAACGAGTATGGCAGTCTCCAGTCCGTGCTCCTTCAGCAGCTGTTTATGCTCCTGTCTGTTCTTCACGGTCGTCGCAATATATATTTTGTCAACCTGATGCTGAAGCTGCTGTGCGATATAGAAAGGTGAGTCTGATACTGTTTTTCCCTGAAAGGACTCAATCAGTGCCTGCCCTTTCATTACCGGATGCTTTTTACAATATGCGTGATAGGCATAGCGCGTGATATAGGAACGCTTGCTCACCAGCCGTTTAAGTTTACTGACTGTTTTCTTAACAGTCTTCAAACAGGTGAGTGCACCTTTCGGTACGAACATAAACAGATACCAGAAGGCTTTATATGGAACCATATGCTTAATTTTACGATTTTTATATACATCCTGAAAAAAGATACTGTTTGTTTTCCAGCTTTTAAAATTCCTGTTCATATGATCAAACCCGGTCTTGATCATTGCCTTTTTCAGGGACAGATTATGGTACCCCGGAAAATCCTGAAACCGCAGCAGCATATGCTTCAGATTAAGAAAACACAGGATGTCCTGGTACTGATTAAAAGCATTTTGCTCTTTGTAATATGTATTTACCAGCTCCATAGACTGAAACATCTGTAATGTCTTACTGCTGTAGGTAGCTGTGATTGCCCCCTCTCGTTTCAGTATGTAGTAGTATAACGGTTCATCAACCTTTGAAATTTTATTCGCATGTAAAAATAAAGTCCAGGTTACTGCCATATCTTCATACAGACAGCCTTTTGGATACCGTATTCCGGTCTTTAAAAATAATTCACGCCGATACAGCTTGTTCCAGGCATAGGTAGAGTTCATATACAGCAATCGAGGATTTTCCTGCAGGCTCTTGTCAAATTCCTGTAGATTTCCTTTTTGAAAATGCCGGAACTGCCCGTTTTGTTCCTGTACACCATAATATCCGCAAACAACAATATCCGCGTTTTCCTGCTTCGCTTTCTCATACAGCTTCTGATACATCTCGATATCTGTATAGTCATCACTATCTACAAATCCAACATAGGCACCACTCGCATGCTCCAAACCATAGTTTCTAGCGTCGGAAAGCCCCCCGTTTTCTTTTTTCAATGCAATGATTTTATCCGGATAGAGAGAAGAAAACTCATCTATAATTTTCTGTGAATCATCCTTCGTTCCATCGTTTACAACAATAATTTCGATATTGGATAATGTCTGATGAACCAGGGTGTCCAAACAAACGCGTATATATTTTTCAACATTATATACAGGCACGATTACACTGACATCTACACTTTTTGACATACGCATCTCCTTACTGCTCTTATAAGCTGTCTGTCTATACTGTATTTTAACACAGTCACCATAAACAGACCATCCCTTAAACATATTGTGCCTGAACGATTATATAAAGAAGTCAGTGTCAATAGACACTGACTTCTAACTTTCAAACGACAGGCTATTACATTCTTTATCCTGATGTTTACTGATTTTGCATAACCCTTTGAAAAATCTGTTCGGATGCCGTACCTTTTTCATACTCGCAGAACTTCTTACGGAATTTCTGCAAAGCCTCGTCATGCTCCTGAGCAACTTTATCAATATTCACAATGCTCTGTATCACCTCATCGGAAGTTTTCAGCAGAGGTCCTGGTGCCTCTGCGACAAAATCAAAGTTAAATCCACGCAGAGTATCTCTGTAATCTTCCAAATCATATGTGAAGAACAGCATTGGTCTGTTTAAAATTGCATAATCAAACATTACAGATGAGTAATCTGTAATAACAATATCGGAAGCAAGATAAAGCTCCTCAACACTTGGATAGTTACTTACATTGATTACAAATTCATCCAGCAGGTCTTCCTTCAGACCTTTAACTGCAAAAGGATGTATACGCAGCATCAGAACATAGTCATCCTGAATCTGCTTTTTCAACTCCTGAATATCAATTTTCATATTGAACTGATTTCGTACACGCCATGTCGGAGCATACATAATCACTTTCTTCTCCGGTGAAATACCAAGCTTTTTCTTTATATCAGTAATATCCTTTTCATTGTTCTTTGCAAACAGCACATCATTCCTAGGGTATCCTGTTTTCAGAAATTCTTTCTTAAATGCATAGCAGCTGGATGTAATGCTCTCTGCCTTGCTGCTCTGCACAACCAGGTAATCCCAGCGGCTGCATTTTTTAATAAATTTCTGACGTGCCTCTTCTGTAGGAAGCTCTCCTGGAACATCCAATCCAAGTGTTTTCAATGGTGTCCCATGCATGGTCTGCACTTCTACCTGTTTTTTCCGCTTTTTAAAGGACTCCATAAAGTTTACATTATTCACAAAGTATTTTGATGTAGCCATATAATAGTGGTAACGCAGACTCTTTCTACGTACGCGAATTCCATTTCCCTCAATTGGTGTTCTTTCATCTACAAGAGACCATATGCAGGTATAATCCGGATGTTCTTTATCCATGTATTTATAAAACGCCTTCGGATTACAGTGGAACTTTTGTCCCCACCAGCCTTCAAATACAATTCTTTTTTTACGTACCGGCAGCATTCTCAGCATTGGATATATGAATAATTCCACAAACTTGCGTCGCAGCTTATTACTCTCATACCATTTCCATTTTCTTGTGACCTTTACAATCATATCCAGATCCATGTTTGGATATACACTATAGTAATAATCCTTATATGGTTTTCTGGACAGCTGCGCTACCGCATCAGCCGCAATGGTGTGCTTTTGTACGGAACCATCTTCAAATTCATAAATAATGTACGTTTTCCATTTATCCGCCACCATGTTCTTTGTGAAAGCATCATCACATATCGGAATAATAGCAGCTGCTGTTACAGAGCTTCCCTGAACATAAATTTTTCCAGTAACCGGTGGCATAGTCAAGCTACTGCTTTCGCCCTTCAATTCAAAATACGCAGTTTTCAGCTTATCTGCATTACTCAGTCTGGTTTCTACTTCCATACCAATCTGTTCTTCTGCCCAATATAGTCTTGTCAAAACAGAACGATGCGGTTCCCCTGCAAGGTTCATATATCCGGCATCATCACTATATACGCGAATCAGTTGATCAGCCGTGAATGCATAACGACTTAAACGCAAATCATTGCTGGATAATGCCTTGCCGCCCTTTGCCATGATAACCCCGTGGTCTGCATGAAAAGCATTCAGATCAAGCACAGCGCTCTGCATATCATTTTCTTGCTTGACTTTTAATTCATTCACAGCATCGTCACTTTTGCATATCAATGTTTCTTTTGACAACTGCGTCTTCACTATTAATTCATGATCAGTAACAGTAAGCTGTTGAACCTTTACATCAAGTGATTCACAATTCAGACATAAATCATACCCCAGATTGTAATATGGAAGTACTTTTGTATCCTTCACATTCAGATATTTGGGACGTGCATCGCTTCCGGAAACCGGCCCACCCGCATAAAAGGATGTATGTATTCCTTCGCGATCATATTGCAGCTCTACTTTCAGAATACCGTTTGCTATTTTCTGTATTTCCGGTCTGCTGAAATCAATTTCAATTTCAAAGCCGCTCCATTTATAATTATAATAACGCGCTTTACGGTTGCTTTTATCAACCTTTAATCCATGCCTTCCACGAACACCATTGGCCTTGCATACAGTTAATGGTACAGATACAGATTCTTTTGTTGCGACATTCAATAGGTTAGCCTTCAGCTGCTGTGCATGTTTGCTTGAGCAGGTTAATCGTTGAATAAAGGAATATCCCTTTACTATCAGCTTATTGTCATTCCAGTAAACCTGCTGCAGAGACCTTGTCTCCGGATACAGGCGAAGCTCTTTTGTCATATCATAATATTCTTCAGGAAAATCATGAAATGGAAAGTCTCCGATATAATGCATTTCGCCATTTACTTTTTTTCTTTTGATTTTCAGTGTACGATA
>ERZ791765.1215-NODE-1215-length-17159-cov-6.681186_pt1 | contig 17159 bp, 20 predicted proteins | sample MGYA00509949_ERZ791765 | MGnify/ENA primary metagenome ERZ791765 (study PRJEB30046, sample SAMN00791980) | human gut metagenome | study: EMG produced TPA metagenomics assembly of the A metagenome-wide association study of gut microbiota in type 2...
ATGCGAATTTAAAGTACAAGTACGGGAACCGTCATTTCTGGTGTCGTGGATATTATGGGCGTTATATATTAGGAAAACAAGCAAACGGAATTGTTTTAGGTTAGGGGGTCAGCCTGCGGCCCCCGTAACCATAGGGGAATTAAGCTCGATATATTCTGCTATACGGCGGAACTCGTCAGCGTATTTGAATTTCACGCTGATATTGCCGCCCTCGTAAACCTTAATGTGGTCGATCAGCTCGCCTAAAATTTCCCGTGTCAGCTTGTCAATGTTCCGGTATTTGAGAAATGCGGTAAGGCATGGGCTTTCCGCATCCACGCCGTTTTCCAGTTGTTCCTGCTCCGCCGTCAGCGTTTGCATAATGCGTGTGAGGGCCTCAATCTGCTGTTCATAGTCCTCGCTCATGTGCCGGTAATCGTTGCGGGTAATTTCCCCGTCTTTCCAGTCTTGATAAAGGGCCTGCTTGTATCGCATGATTTTAGCAAGCTCTTTTTCTTTTGCGGCGATGGTATCTTCCAGCCGCTTTGACTTGCTCTTTTTCAGAGGTGCGGAGTTGATACGGGCAACAAACTCGGAATAAGTAAGTGCCAGATGCACCTGTTGCTGGATCGCAAACAGCACTCCAGCCTCAAGTCGGTCACTTTTAATCGAGTGCATGGTGCAAGCCTTTTTTGACAGGCTTTTATAAGTTCCGCATTGATAATATACATAAATCCCTTTGGATGCGATCCGGGACATCGCCCGGCCACAATCGGCACATTTCAGAAAACCACTGAACAGGTAAAGCTGTTTAGCTTTTGGAGCGGTGCGGGTATCCCGTTTGAGCAGGCTCTGCACCTTTGCAAAGGTTTCCCGGTCTATGATGGCCTCGTGGGTATTCTCCACAATAAACCATTCTTCCTCCGGCACTTTTTCTTGAATGTGGATTTTATAGCTTTTCACCCGCTGGCGGCCTTGTACCATATCCCCCACATAAACACGGTTTTTTAAGATCGTGTCTATGGTGATCGTGCTCCACATAGGATTGCCCTGGGCGTTGGGGGCGTTGTACTTGAGCCCTTGCTGTTGCTTATAGGCTGTGGGACAAAGTGTCCCGTGGTCGTTCAAGTAATAGGTGATCCCCCGCTTGTTCATGCCGGACAGGAACAAAGCAAAAATGCTTTTTACCACTTCGGCGGCCTCGGGATCAACCAACAAGGCGTGTTTGTCATTCGGGTCTTTCACATAGCCATAGGGGGCATACGAACCGATAAACTCACCGTTGCGGCGTTTCATATCAAATACCTGCCGGATTTTCTTTGAGGTTTGGTAGCAGTATTGATCGTTCATTACATTCGTGATCGGCACGATAATGTTTGATACGCTGTCCGGGTTGCGGTAGCTGTCCACACCCTCTGCCAAGCTGATAAACCGTACATTCAGCCGGACAAACAGATTTTCAATCAAGTTCCTGGCATCGGTATAGTTACGGGAGAGGCGGGACAGGTCTTTGACAATCACACAGTTGATCCTGCCGCTATACACATCGGCCAGGAGCCGCTGGAAATCTTCACGGTCAGTATCCGTCCCGGTTTTGCCGTCATCCACATACACATCCTGCTCGGTTCCGTCATGGAACTCGTCCAGATGGGTCTGGTGGTATTGTTCCAAAAGCCGCCGCTGGTTGATAACGCTGTTGCTTTCGTCCCGGCCACGGAGTAAATCTTCTTTGGAGAGCCGGATATATTTACCCAGCCTCCAGCGCATCGCATTGTATGAAGTAGGGGCGCTGGCGCTTATTGTCCCCCGGTTTGCTGTTCTTGCCATTTGTCCTCCTTCCCTATCACATTACATCTATATTATACCTCTGCTGGGGAGGAACAACAAGGATGCCTTTGCATGGGACACTTTGTCTCGAAGTTGCAGAGGGGCCGCAACCGAAGTTACAGCCCGCTTTTCTGCCGGAGAAAAAATGCGGTGAGCAGTTCTTGGAGGGAGGGCCCCTCGTCCGCAAACTCCAGCTTAATCACCATATCGCCCAAACGGAAACAATACGGATTTTTGAAATGCTCCAACATACGCTGGGCCCGGGTTTCCTTGGGGAGCATCGGATCGAAAGTAAAACCGCTTGCGTCTGCAAGGGTTTCCTTATCTACTGCGCCGATGTCAACGCTTTTCATTTGTTCAATTTCCTGTGCAGTTAATCTCACGGTAAAACCTCCTCCTCCAAAACAGGGTTAAATCGCCTCCCGCTCATAGTGGGGAAACGCAAGAGGACGGCACCCACAACGGTGCCGCCCTCTTGCGTTTCCCCACCTCGGGACATTTTGTCTCGAAGTCAATAGGGGCTTTTCTGATAATGGGCCTCAGCCTCATCCAAAGATACAAAATCGAACAACTCATAGAGCTCGGCCATGATATGGCGGATGTCCTGGTCGACAAAGCCGCCGTTTTCCATCGCCATAATTACATAGCCACGGCAAGCGCCGTTGCTCCACGGTTCAGATAACAGGGCCGCCAATTCTGCGGGATCGTAACTCATAGACTGTACCTCGCTTTCCTAAAATTGAGGGAACGCCGCCCTCATTTTCTTGACCCGTCCAAAGACAACTTTATTCGGGGCGGCGCTCCCACGCAGGCAAGAGGGCGGCCCGGAGGGACAGGCGGCCAGCCTGTCCTGCGCCGGATCGTGGCCGTGGGTTGGCCCGTCCCATTTGCGGCGCTGGTGTTGTTCGCTCGTTCTTCAAAAGAAGAAGTCACAGCGCACCCGCCGCCCGGCTCCCCGTATGTTGCTCGGGGCCGCTCCTGTTGTTCTGCGGAGAAAGAAAACCTCCTCTCATAAACCGAGACATTTTTTCATCATTTCCAAGTGGGCAAAATGAAAAAATTAAAAAGTTTTTTTCATGCGCTCAAGGCCCCGCTTGATGGACTGCCGGACAGACTCCTCATGTACGCCCTCGGCCTCGGCAATTTCCTTAATGCTTTTTCCGAGAATGATGTGGGCATCGATCCTCCGGCCCTGGATTTCCGGCAGAGAGTTGAGGGCGTTCCACAGACGGCAGAACAGCTCCATCCGCTCCAAGAGCTCCTGGGGCGTGGGCTCATGCAGACAGGCGGAATATTCAATCCCGTCCTCACAATCCAGAGAATACTGCGCCTTGTGCCGGGAAAGCCGCCGCTGGTAAGCCATTTCGTGACGGGTATCGGCCAGAAATACCTCGGCCACCTCGTCAGAAACCTCGATAAACTGATCCTGCGTGTACCAATAATAAAAATCTTTCAGATTGATTGTAGTCATAATTAAACCTCCGTTTCGGTGTTGGGTGGATGAGTGACCGAAACGGGGGCGGTGGGGAGCGGCATCCCGGGGAGCTACACCGCACCTTGGGACACTTTGTCTCGAAGTGCGGATAACAAAAAACGCCCGCATGACACAGAGCCTTGCAGACGCACGAAGTTATATATTCAATTATATACTGTCTATTTTCATATCCATAGCCGGACTGCTCCGGGGGAGGGGCTACGCTTTTTTTAACTGATGGAGCTCACGGGGGCTACAAAATATGAAAATGGACACAGTGATACCTCCTTGGCACCGCCGTGTCCTTGAAAAAGGGCGACTTTAACACCCCTCCGTATTTCTATTTTTGAAAGAGAAAACGGCGGCTTGAAATTTGTTATTTCAAAACCGCCGCAAGGCTACTGTATTTTGTTTTGGCGCATGGAAACTCAGCCGCCGAAACAACGGTTTTTTTATTTCCCGTTGGGCGGCTATTCTGTCCATCTATAAACTATGGAAAAATTATCGTTCCATTTTTATTTCCTTGAATTTAGTTTTCACATTGCTGGGCCGAATGTTATTGTCCATCCAGCTATATAAAAAATCTAATTGTGGTTGTGTATGAAACCAATGTTCGCCTGTCTCCCATATTGTTAATTCACAATTATAAGTTTTTGTAAATGCCTCTACGGTATCCCGATCTGTAAGATGGTCTTTTCCAGCATATAAAATTTTTGTAGGTACTTGCCATTGAGTAATCTTGTTTTTTGTTGCATACTCCCAATATTTCCAAGAAAGTGTTTGACCAAAAGTGGTGGGGATAGTTTGCTCATGTTTAAGTCTTTCCTGTGAAACATTAGCCCATGACATCATTTTTTGGATCAGCATTTCCATATCAAGAACTGGAGAAACAAATAACCCCTTTTCCAACTTTTCATTTCCGAAACTCAGCATACTGAACCATGCACCAATGCTATTTGCAAATAATGCAATTTTTCCCCAGCGATTTTTGGCGTATTGCATCACGGTTAGGAGTTCTGGTACAATAGTCCACGGGTTAAATAAATCCTGTTCATTTTTTCTTTCACCGTGTTCTGGTAAATCAATACTTAATACTTGCCATCCATAATGATTTGCAATAGACGCAAATGCAGCCGCTTCTTCTTTGTTCCCGCCTTGACCATGTAAGTAAAGATACGCTTTAGGAGATGTTTCTCCCCATGTAATTGCAGGAATACTTTGAATATTCAAATGTTCAACAGTCATTTCGCTTGCCTCTCCCAAAAACACTATTTGTATTAGCATAAACACTAATATGATTAGTATTTTACACGATACTACCTCTCTTGTCAAGAAATTCACCGAGAAAAACTAATTTTGTTATTGACTTCGCTAATTCAATTAGTTAAAATGGCAATAAATTGTATCAAATGAGAGGTGTACTATGCGTGTTTCAAAATCTTTGGTAATAGAAACAGCTTGCAGAATAGCAGACGAACAAGGGTTAAATAATCTATCTCTAAAGGCAGTTGCAGAAAAATTAAATGTACGAACACCATCGCTCTATAACCATATTAAAAGCCTTGACGATCTACTCAGGGAAGTTGCTCACAAGGGGATGCGTTCTATGAATGAGCAAATGGCCCAGGTTGCCATCGGCAAGTCTGGTGATATTGCTATGAAAAGTATAAGTGTTGAATATTTGAATTTTATTATTGAGCACCCTGGAGTATATGAGACCATTCAGTGGGCAACATGGCACGGTACAAATGAAACAGCCGAAATATTTGAAAACTATATTAAAATTTTATCAACAATAATTCTGTCATATAATTTTCCGTCTGAAAGAACAGATGAAATATTGAATCTTTTTACCGGATTTCTTCATGGTTTTACCACTTTACAAGTGCGCTATGCCTTTTCTGATCCGCAAAAGGTACGGAATGATCTTTGTAATTCTATTGATACAATATTGTTAGGGCTCCGCCAAAAATATGAATGTACTGGTGAAAAAGAATAATAGCCAGAACAAGAAATTAAATAGTCAGTAGCATGAAAATATAAATCGTTCAAATAATATCACATGAAATGTAAAATTACATTAGGTGATGTTATGAAGTTAGAGCAAGACAAACGGCGGTTTGATTTTCACAGTATAGGACGAGCCATCAAGCGGGCTCGGGAGGCCAGCGGGATGACGCAGGAGCAACTGGCCTATATTGTTGACCGTTCTCCACGCACGATCATGTATAACGAGAATGACGGCCAGCACCCAAGCCTTAATACTTTTTATCAACTGGTCACAATGTTTGACATATCAGTGGATCAGTATTTTTATCCGTCCCAAAACGCAGACAGCGAGTGCAGAAAACGCATTGATGCCATGCTGGGCTCTCTGGACGAAAGAGAATTAAAAATTGTAGAGGCCACCATCCAAGCGATGAAAGCCGCCAAGGAAACGGAGGATGCGTAAGAAAGCGTGACCTCCGTTTTTGCGCCATGTAGCGGGATCGCACGAAACGGCAAGCAGGGCAGGTGTGGCCACACCTGCTATTTTTGCCGGGCCGCTGGCCCCGCAAAAATGCTTGTTGGGGAGCTCCCCAAACCCGCTGGACTTCGGGACAAAGTGTCCCAAAGTCCCGGCGCTATGCGCCTGTTGTCTGCGGCCTGTCGCTATCGCTCCTGGGCCTTATTTTCCCGCCCGTCCGTTACGCCGAGCAGATGATCAATATTCGCTTTGACCGCCACGGCTTGCCGCATATCCGCCTGGGCCTTGCGGTACTCGGCATAGAGGGCTTTTTTCTTTCCCGCCAGCTCCTGGCGGGCCTTTTTCATATCTGCCATTTTCGGAAGTTTCTCCCCAGCCAAAAGCTCGTTGAGCGCCGCCTTTGCCGCCCGGTAGTCGGAAAGCTCCGCCTCGTGTTGGGCCAGATATTTTTTACTGTACCGGGCCGCCTTGTAGCCATCGAAAACGGGCCGGGTCTTGGCATACTCCACCGTTGCCGCCATAAGCCCGGCTGTCTTTTCGAGGGCCGCCTCCGTTTCCCGCAGTTCCCCGGAGAGAGCATGAAAACGCTCCACCGCCGCCTCGGTGCTGGCCGCCATCGTTTCATAGTCCATAAGGTCATGCTCCCGCAGATACTGGAGGGCGGCGGCCATCTGTTTGAGGTTGTAAACCTTGGCCCACCGTTCATAGGCCGGGCCCTTGCCCCGGGCCATGCGTTGTTGAATATCTATGATCAGATTGACACGCCGGGCCGGAGCCGGGGCCTCGTCTGCCAGTACCGGGATGGGCCGCTCCCCGGCAATCACCGCCCGGATGTCTCCGGGATCAAAACCGTCTCCGAGGGTGGAGGAACGCAGGCGGGTGGGTTTCTCCTGGCCGGGAGCAAGAAAGGAAATCACGCCGCCCCGCCCATGCTTTACCGCAAAGCCGGACTCTTCCATAAGCCGGAGGAACGCCGCAAAGTCGGCGGGCTTTTGCTCCAGAGCCGCAACGATGGCCTGCCGTACCCTCTGCTGTGCGGACGGGGGCCGCTCCCCGATCCACTGGCCGTAATGCAGGAAACGGCCCTTGCTATGGAGCTTTGGATGCTGGATCACGGACAGGTCATTTTCCAGACATACCCGGTCAGAGAGCCGCCGCAGAGCCCCCGCCGACCTCCAGAAGTCCCGGAATTTCCGAGTATAGTCCAGTGAGATCGGATTGTAATAAATGTGGTTATGGATGTGTTTTTTATCCGTATGGGTGGCAACGAAAAAGGCGTGTCTGCCCTTTGTCCAGCGCATGGCAGTTTCATAGCCTACCCGGTTTGCCTCCTCCGGGGTAATCTCCCCGGGGGCAAAGGACTGGCGGATCTGATAGCAGAGCACATCCGCCTCCCGCTTTTGTTCCCGGCCCGTGACAGCCTTATACTTTGCCTTGGAGAGCAGGAACTCGGCATCGGCGGTCTGGTGATCGCACTCATAAGCGGAAATGAGCTCCCCGCCCTGGGTTTTCTCCGGGTTCTTCCCATAGTCCAGACGGTCTTTCAGAGACTGCCCAATGGTTTCCCCCTTGCTGATATGGTGGGTAATTAGTCTGGTGGTTGCCGTAAATATCCCTCCTCTCCATAAACGATTTTCGCCACCTCGGGACACTTTGTCCCGAAGTCGAGAAAACCGGGGAGCGGCATACGCCACTCCCCGGAGAGATTAGAGCTCCACCACGGCGGCGAGCTTTTTTAACAGATCGGACAGCGGCTCCCACAGGGCCTCATAGTCCTTTTTCAAAGCGGCGATTTCTTCGGGATAAATCCCGCCGTAGGTGTTGGCCTGGATCGCCACTTGATTGAGGTTATTTGAGCACCGCCGCTGGAGCGATACCAGCTCCCGGACGGGTGAGAGGTCAATATGGAGCACATACCCGTTGAGGGCCATTTTCCGCATATAGGCCCCCATATTGCGGATGCCCGCCTCGTCCATGCGTTCTTGAATAAGAGCCTGCTCCTCCTCGGATACCATCACATGAAGATGGACAGGGCGGCGACGCTTTTTCATCGTTCCTCCCGATCCCGGCCACGGCGGGGGCTGGGCGGCTCCAGCACCTTATCCAGAGCTTTTTCCTTTGCCAGCGTTCCGGCCTCACGCATCTGCTCGGTAATCGGGCGTTTGACCTCACGCACCCCATAGCGCCTCTGGTAATCGGAAACACGGGAGGAATAGTCTTTTTCAGCGATTTCTTTGTCGGTGTGGTAGTGGCCCCAATAGTAGTCACGGCGGCCCTGTTCCTCTGTAAACTGCCATGTGACAAAAGGGACCGGAGCGGTCTGGCTCTCGGCCAGCACAAAGCCCCGGCCATTGTCAAACAAAACAGACTTCTGGATCACATAGCCTTGATTTTCTTCCAATCTTGCACCTCCTTTTTTAGCCGGGACTTCGGGACACTTTGTCCCAAAGTCCCGGCGGATAGATGTTGACAGCATTTCGGCCTTTTGGGGGCAGAACATAGAAACCTATTGCCTGCCCTCTAAACGGCCTGTAAAAGCCTTGCTACAAGCGGGTTTTCAGGGGTCTAATTGTCAACAGTCCGGCCCCGCTTTTTCCGCATATATTCCCGCTGTTGGCGGCGGTGGGCTTTTAAGGCGCACGCCTCCGAACAGTACGCCTGCCGCCTGTCCGGTGCCACGGCCCCGCCGCATACCGGGCAGAGCTTGAAATCCGGCCTGGGGCCCTCGGTCAAAAGGGCCGTCTCCAGCGCCGGATCAAGGGGCAGGACGGCCTCCCGGAAATAGCGGCAAAAACTCCCCGTCCAGCATTTGCCGAACATATAGCACTCGCACTCCAGCGGCAGGCATCCATATTCCCGGTCATAGTTGGCGCACCATTTCACCACAAGGGAGCGGATGGCCGCTTTTTCCTGCCGGGTCAGCTCACGGCCCACGGGCCTCACCTCCCGCCAGCCGGGGCCTGCAAAAGCTCCTTATAGCAGGACACACACCGGATGTCCCGCCAGTAGGCACAGCCACGGCAGGCGGAGCCCTTGGGCGGCCTGCTTACGGCAGGAGCCTGCGGTCGGGGGCGTTCCTTCATCATTCGTTCAAAGGGGCTGTTTGTAAAATTCATTCCTCGTCCTCCATTTCCTCGGGTTCGTCCTCATCCCAGGGCGGCATATCGTCCCCGCCGTCATAGTCCTCCAGCTCGTCCCCGTAGTCCTCCTCGGGCCCGGCGGCCTTTTCCTGTTTGGGTCGGCAAATCTTAAAGTACCAGCCGGCCCCGCCGCCGATTACCGCAAGGGCCAGAATGATAAGGAGCATCCCAGCGTTGCCCTTTTTCTCCGGCTCGGGCTCTGGCTCCTCCACCGGGTCAGCCACTGGCTCCGGCTCCGCCCCCACACATTTCCCCATATTTACAGAACAAACCGGGCAGTCGGTATTGACGGCCCCCGCCGCACATTTCTCAGCGCAGGAGCAGACCGCCGCCTCCGCCCCCGCTGCCTCGGCAGCGGCCAGCAGGTCGGCCTCGTCCACCATGTTCAAAAAGTAGGTTTCATACTGCTCGCCCTCCTCGTCCACGGGCTTGTCATAGTCGATGACAAGGTAAAAGGTAGCCCCGCCCCTGGCCTGGACGGTGATAAACTGCTTGTTGGTGTGCTCGTCATAAAGGAGATCACGGGTCACAAGGTTTCCCTCCTCGGAAAACCCCTCGCCCGGCGTGACCGTGGGCTCGGCAGGCTCCTCCGTGGCGGCGGGCTCCGCCGGGTCAAGTCCCTCCCATTCCTCGCCGCCCCCGGCATAGGCCGTTGTGCTCAATCCGCATAAAAGAACAGCGGCGCAAAACGCCGCTGTCAAAATTTGAAATCGTTTCATAGATTAGTTTTCCTCCTTTTCCACAGTCTGGGCGGGCTCCAACTTCGGGACACTTTGTCCCAAAGCGCCGCCTTTCAGCTTTTCAAACAGGAGCGGGAGCTGGTCAAGGGGGATGCTCATGCCCCGCACGATGTCCACGATCTCGCTGTTTTCCGCCTCCAGTTTCTTTTGTTCCAGCTCCTTGAGCCGGGCCTGCTGTTCGGAAATTTTGGCCTTGACCTTATCAATCTCGGCCTGGATTTTCATGCTTTTCGCTGTTGCCATAAATACCTCCAATCATGGTAAACGCCCGTAGGCGTAGAAATGAGACTGCCAGTAGCTTGTATTCAAATTTGCGTAGCCGATGGGATCTCCACAGTGGAGCATCCGCCCGTCCCCCACATAAATCCCCACATGGCTCACGCCCGGGGTATTGTAGGTGCCCTTGAAAAATACAAGGTCGCCGGGCCTGGGGGAGCCCACCGGAGTACAGATGTTGTAAAGCCCCTGTGCCCCCAGACGGCCCACATTCCAGCCCGAATGGTTGATAACCCAGGACACAAAGCCGGAGCAGTCAAAGGAAGTGGCCGGGCTGGAGCCGCCCCACACATAAGGGTAGCCAATGTATTTCTCGGCCTCGGTCAGTATGGCGGCAAAGGTTTCATCGTCCAGATATTCCGGGGGCACCTCATAGCCGCCACCGGGCTGGCCCGTGATGTATCTGTTTACATAGGGCGAGTCGGGGAACAGGTCGGGGCGGTTGCCAAGGGTAGACATATAGATGGCGTACCGGGATAGCTGAGCCTCGCCCATAAGGGAAACGGGCAGATGGGATAAATCCGCATTTTCCAGCGTGACATAGCAGATGTAATAATTGTAGGGAACCTCCACATCGTAATCGTTGCCCTCGCTGTCGGTGCGGGTTTCCGTCCGGTAACGCACCTCCACCACCACTTCCTCGGTGAGGATGTACTGGCGGTCAAAGAGCGTTTGCAGAGTGCCCTCCACCTGGGGGAGCGTCCACTGGCCCTCATGGAGCGAACACAAGAGGGAAAGCAGTACATAGGGATCATGCTCGATCCCGTCCAGATCAAAGTGGTACTCGTCATAATCGTGGGTGCTTTCGTAGGTATCAAGATAGTGCTGGAGCTCCGCCTCCAAACCGCAGTAGGCGGCCTCGGCCCCCAGCATATCCCCATCTTCGCAAGGGTAGGTGCTGGCCCCGATAGCCCCGGCCCCGGCGTTCCCCAGCATCACCAGCGAGGACGAGCAGGACTGCATCATAAAAACAAGCAGGATGCAGACAAGGGCGATCAGTGAGCCCACGGGATGGCGTTTCACAAAGCCCGCCGCCTTTGCCGCCAGCTTTTCCGTGGCGGCGGCGGTTTTCCCGGCGGCCTTTGTGCCATGTCTGGCGGCCTCCTTTGCCCGCTTTTGGTATTGCTTTCTCAGCCGCTGTTTCTGCCAGTAGCGTTTGAGGGCGCTTTTCGCGAGCTCCGGGTGCTCCTGAGCGGCGGTGTGGAAATGATAGTCCGCCTTGGCCTTGATAAACTTCGCCTCGGCCCGGCTCACCGCTTTTGCCGGGTGCTCCCGGATTTTGCGCTTTACAAACCGGGAGCCGTACCGCAGGCCGGACTCGCCCACAAGCTCCGAGCGGTGGGCCCCCTCGGTTCCTACATTTTCCTGCTCCACCTCAAAAATCTTGCCATGCACAAAGCCGTGGACGGAGCCCCCGGCCACACGGCCCGCCCGTTTCACCGGGCCGGGCTTTTTGGGTGGTTTCTGTTTTGCCAGCTTTTCTCTGGCGGCCCCCAGCTTTTCCCCCTGTTTTTCCATGCGGAGCTTGCTGGCGGCGGCTTGTTCCTGCTGGCTTTTCTGTCTGAATTTGGACTTGGGAGACTTTGGGACACTTTGTCCCGAAGTTCCCTCAGCCGTTGCCCCGGACTGCTTTTCAGAGCCAGCCCCAAAAGCAGAGCCGCCCGGATCGGCGGCCCCGCCCCCGGGGTCAGTGGGGCCTGTCTGCGCCCAGGGCTCCGGGCGTGGTTTATTCGGTTTTCGTTTCATTTCTCATATCCTCCGGGCGGGTGGTCAGCAGGTTATAAATCTCCCCCTTGGGGAAACGGTCAACAAACGGGATGGTCACATTCCCATAAAACAGCAGGCCCTCGCCGGAATTAGAGTGGGTGATGTAGGAAAGCTGGTGCTCGGAAATGCCGAGCTGTCTGGCCAGAATTGCCCGGTCGCTCTGGGCCTGGGACAGCAGGATCATAAAATCCGTGTTGTCCAGAATGTTCTCAATCTCCCGGCTGGCCAAAAGGTCTTTCACATTCTGGGTTAAAGCACTCGGGACACAGCCCTTTTTGCGGAGCATCTTCCACACCGCCACAAAGTAGCTGGCGGTCAGCGGGTCACGGAGCAGGACATGGAACTCGTCAAAGTAGCACCAGGTCGCCACGCCCTCCCGGAAGTTGGTATCTACCGCCTGGGAAACAAACTCGTTTGTGATGTGCATGGCGATTTTACGGAGATTTTCTCCCATGTTTTTCAGCACAACGCACACCACCCGGCTGTCCGTCTTTACATTCGTGGGGTGGTTAAAAAGGTTTAAGGAGCCTGTGCAGTAGAGCTCCAGCGCCGTTGCCACACGCCGGGCCTCGGGCTCCGGCTGTTTTAGGAGCTCCTCATATAAATCCTGCAAAAGCGGGGTTTTCGTATTCCCAAGCCCCAGCGCCTGCTCCCGGTACACCAGCCGCACACAGCGGTCAACCACCGTTTTTTCAATGGGCTGTAAGCCCTCTTTGCCGCCCACCACCAGCTCGCACAGGGAAAGAAGAAAATCCGCTTTCATGGAAAGGGGGCTTTCCCCGGCGGTCATGTTGAGTTCCACATCCATCGGGTTTAAGTGGTGGGGGCTGTCCGGGGCAATCTCGATCACCTGCCCTCCCAGCCGTTTCACCAGCGGGGCATATTCGCCCATCGGGTCTACAATGATGATCCGATCCTGGGGGATGGTAAGAAAAACATTGAGCAGTTCCCGCTTGGCGGCAAAGGATTTTCCCGAGCCGGTAGAGCCCAGATACATCCCGTTAGCGGATTTCAGCTTTTTCCGGTCAGCCATGATGACATTGTGGGAAAGAGCGTTCATGCCGTAGTAGAGGGCCTGCCCGTCCATCCGCAGCTCCCTTGTCATAAAGGGAATAAAGATCGCCGTGGAGCTGGTGGTCATGCCCCGTTTAATTTCCACCTCGTTCACGCCGAGGGCAAGCGAGGACACAAAGCCCTGCTCCTGTTGCCAGTCCAGCCGCTTTAAGGCGCAGTTGTATTTCTGGGCGATGCCGCCCACGGTAAACACATCGTTTTCCAGCCGCTGGCGGGTGGGGGCCATGTTCACCACCGTAAAGGTTAAAAGAAACATTCTCTCGTTGCGGGACTGGAGGTCGGCAAGGAGCTCGGCGGCGTCCTTGGAAAAGGTAATGAGGTCGGGCGGCAGGATGTCGGGGTCATATCCGGCCCGGACAGCTTTCCGCTGTTCCTCCACTTTCATTTTCCCAATGTCGGAGATTTTCCCCTTAATGGTTTTAATGGCCTTGAGCTGATCCACCGTCTGGATATGGAGGGTCACGGTCATTTCCGCATCCAGCTCCAAAATCTCCGCCAGCAGTTTATCCGAGAGCTCGGACGCTAAAATCTGCAAGTAGGACACGGCCCCCCAATACTGGCCCACCCGGAATAAGCGGGACTGCCGAAAGTCAAAGCTGTCCGGGGCGATAAAATCCTTCGTGCCCAGCCCCGTCTGCGGTATGTCTTTCCACGAAAAGCGGAACGGCTCCCGGCTCCCCGGGTGCATCTGGCTATGGAGTAAGGCCAGCCTTGCCCGCCCGTCCATCGGCTCTGAGGGAACGCCCAGCCGCTTAAAGTTCCCCATCACATCGGCCTCCACACGCTCCAGACGGGGCCGGGCCTCAGCGATCCCCTCGGCGGGTATGCCAAAGGTGATATATTTAGATCGTTCAATGCCGTTGTTGGATCGGGCGATCTGGTTTTTTAACATCCCGGTAAATTCCTCCCGGACGCTGTTAAAGTCATCATCCGCCTGGGGGATGTTCACCCTGTAGCGGCTCCGAGAGTGGGAGCGGCGGTTGATAAAGGAAAGCTGGAACGGCAAAGAGCTGTCAAAGTAATTGAGGAATGAGCTCCAGCCGCTAAAAATCGCCGTCTGATCTTCGGTGCTTGCCACGGAATAATTGATGTCCTCATATTCCACGGTTTTCGTATAGAGCCCGCCGGGGAGCTTGCACACTCCGTCCGGGTGCATGGAAACATAGGGGATAGACTGCTGGGCGGAGATGGCCGCCCGGCCCTTACCCTTTGCGGCTTTTCGCCCGCTTTTTTGTTTTGCTGTCTGCAATCGCATCCTCCTTTCTCACAGCGCCCCGCCCGGTAAAGGGGGCGTAAATGTTTTCTGTCTGGTAGGGCCTTATACCGGGGCGGGTAAACCGGGCCCGGATGATATTCTTCACCACCTTTTCAAAGGGGAGCCCGTCTTTTTCATACATAGCCAGCAGGAACGCCGGGAGCATGATCACCAGCATGGCAAACATGGCCCCGGTGTTGCCGATGGAGCCACGGGCCAGAAGATAGGACGGGATGCCCACCGCCGCCGCAGAGCCGAAACAGACAAGCTGGCGTTTGGTGAGGTTAAAGGCCATTTTTGTTTTGATCTTCGATAAATCGTTGGGTACATTCACATAGGACACGAATGAGCCTCCTTTCCAGCCCCGGCCACTTCGGGACACTTTGTCCCAAAGCCCGGGAGCGTGCTTGCGACTTCATTTCCCCACACATCCCAGCCGGGCGGTGTCTGCCTTGCGAACAGCTCCACACGGGGCAGATCGCCCATGAGGGCAACAATCTTTTCCCGGGCCTCGTCCGGCTTTTTGCTGTGGGCCTCTATGGGGGAAATGATAAACTGATGGATATTCGCCGCCTGCCGTTTGGGGTGGCCCCTGGTAGCCAGCAGGCAGATTTCTGCGTTCCCCCTCGTCCAAAAGCCCAGCCCGTAAAACCAGCTATCCGCTTTTTTGTTCTTTTTCAGCCAGACAAAGGCCACGCTTTTATAGGTAAAGCCCCACTCTTTAATGAGCCGCAGAGCCTCGGGAAGCTGGGGGAAAGTAGCCCACAAAAAAAGTGCGCTGTCCCGGGCGGCCAGATCTGCCACCGGGAGCGCACATAACTCGTCAATCGTCATTGTGGGGTAGTGCCGCTCCGCCGCACCTTGCAGGCCCTTTTGGGCGTACCGCCAGGGGGGATCGGCGTAAATGATAGAATAGTCTCCGATAGTTACACTCCTTTCTGCCCGGCTTTTACCGCCTCCCCAGCCAGACGGATGCGCTCCGTGGCCGGGGCATAGAAAGCCGGGGCGGTTTCAAAGCAGACAAAGCGGCGGCCCGTGTTGACGGCGGCCACGGCGGTGGTGGCGGAGCCAGCGCAGATGTCGGCAACGATCTCCCCGGGCCGGGTATAGGTCTTGATGAGATACTCGCACAGCTCCACGGGTTTCTGCGTGGGGTGGACGGTGCGCTGTACGGAAGAAAAGGTCAAAAGGTTTCCGGGAAAACGCAGGCCGTCCTCCGATCCACTGCTGGAACGCAGGAATTTTCCATAGTTGGGGTTGTTGCTCCCCTCACGGGAAATTTTCTTATAGGGCTTGCCCTGTTCAAACTGCGGATCGTAATAGGGGAGTTTTTGATAGAATACCAAAATGTTCTCCGTCCGCTTTAAGGGGGCCCGCCTTGCGTTGAGAAATCCGGTACACCGGCTCTTGTACCATACCCACTCATAGCGGAGCATGGAGAGGTTGGAGGCCCCCAGCACCTTGTCATAGGGGCATTGTGCGAAAAAGAGCACAGCCCCCTCCGGCTTGACCGCCCATCTCACCGCCTCCCAGAGCTCCGGGAGGGGGAGCGGCACATCCCAAAAGTTCCGGGTAGTGCCATAGGGCGGATCGGTCAAAAGCATATCTACCGAGTACCGGGGGAGGGAGCGCAGACCCTCGATGCCGTCCATAAGGAACAGCCCCTCCGGGCAGGCCGGGAGCTTTGGGACACTTTGTCCCGAAGTTTTCTCAGCGGTCATCTCGGGCCTCCTTTTTCTTTGCCGGGGCAGACCGGGCGGCGTTTTCCTTTCCCGCCTCCTTTGCGGCCTGGGCCATCTGCTCCCTTATCGGGGCGGGCCGCACCGCCTCGGCTCTTGCAATCAGCTTTTCCACCGCCACATGGTATGCCTGGACTCCCGCCGCATTGATCCGCTCCTGGGTGGCCCGGTCTGGAATCCGCACCGTGGAGCGGTAGCCCGTCCTGCTGGTGGGATCGGGTTTTGAGGGAGCCCCTAAAAAAATCCCGTTCTTCCCGTCCACCACCTTAAAATCATCGATCACCACGCCGCCGATATTGACGCTGGCAAAGCCGATCAATTTCCCCTGTGGCTCAATAGGCCGCACCGATACCTCGATAGGAACCGCCTCCCTCAGCATGGCGTCCGTCCTCATTTTCACGGCCTCGTCTATGGTTACGCCTTTGACCTCGGCCAGCTCCGCAATCGGGGCCTCAAAAAGCCAGCGCCGCTCCTCGGCGGCGATCTGTTCCGGGGTCAGTATGACATCCTTACTCAGTCCTGTTTCCTCCTTTCCGGGCATAGGGATGACAGCCCCGCCCTCATAGTCATAGCCTGCCGCATGGATCGCGGACAGGGTTTCCACTGATACTCGGCCTTCCAAAAGCAAGTCGGTATCAGCCATAAACGCCAGCGTGTCCCGCTGGGTAAATTCCTCCGGGAGCTTGCCGTTCCATGTCCGGCGCATTTCCCCATCCGGGCCCGGTTTATAACGGGCCGGGGCCCGCCTTGGCATATCCCGCTTCCTTTCCGGCCTTGGGACAAAGTGTCCCGAAGTCCTGTTTAATGCGCCCCGAAGATGCGCTGGGCGATGCCGCCCGTCTTAAAGAGCATAAAGCATAAGAGAACCGTATAGCCAACGGTTCCCCAGATTGCCCCGATGGGGTCGCCGCTGGTGGCAATCCCCTGGACGAGCACCGCATAAATAGCGACACACACTAAAATGAGCATCCCTTGAAAGCCCACGGCGAACAGGGATTTTAAGTAGTTCTGCCCTGTGCCGCCAAGCTCCCGGTTGGCAAGGGTAGCCACGGGAAGGGGCGCTAAACTGGTCAGCAAATATATTTCAATCATTCTGCCATACACCAGAACAAAAATGATAATCCCCATGACCTGCATGGTCACTCCGATCAGCGAGGACTGGAGCCACAGGCCCAAAAGCGGGCCCAAGTCCATCCCCTCCAGCGTGGTTTCCAATGCGGCCAGCATATCCGGGGTAATGTCTGTAGAGCCCTGGATCAGCCCCGCCGCCCTGGAGATGGTGCTCTGGGACACATCGAACACGGCCATCACAATGTTAAAGGTGTTGGAGAGAATGAGGATGGCACAAGCGGTTTTGAATACCCACTTGTAGATATTCGCCACATCAAACTCGTGCATATTGTTTTTTTCCAAAAGCATCT
>ERZ791765.1217-NODE-1217-length-17112-cov-2.339157_pt1 | contig 17112 bp, 18 predicted proteins | sample MGYA00509949_ERZ791765 | MGnify/ENA primary metagenome ERZ791765 (study PRJEB30046, sample SAMN00791980) | human gut metagenome | study: EMG produced TPA metagenomics assembly of the A metagenome-wide association study of gut microbiota in type 2...
CGATATGGGAAATACTTACAAAGCGGTGGGCGTGATGACGGACATCGACGAGGAGAAGCGGGCGGCCCAGGCGCTGATTGACAAGGCGGACCGCGACGAGCTGACCGGTCTGTATAACAAGAGCGCGGTCCGCCGGAAGATGGAGGACTATCTTCAGAGGCGGCCAAAAGATGAGTCCGCGGTGGTCTATATCATTGACGTGGACAATTTTAAGCAGATCAACGACGGCCACGGGCATATGTTCGGCGACACGGTGCTGCAGGCCATTTCCGCGAAGCTTCGGGAAGTGTTCCGGGGCCAGGACCTGATCGCCCGGATCGGCGGGGACGAGTTTCTGGTGTTTGTGCGGGGCATGCCGGATCCCGCGGCTGCCGAGAGACGGGCGATGACGATCCGGGACGGAGTCGGTGGGCTTTTCCGGCAAAATGTGATTCAGTGCAATGTTTCCTGCAGCATCGGCATCGCCCGTTGCCCGGAAAATGGAACCACATTCGACGAACTGTTCCAGCGGGGGGATATGGCGCTGTACTACTCCAAGGCAAAGGGCAAGGACCGGTTCGCACTGTATGATCAGGAGCAGATGAGCCGCCTGTTTGACGGGAACGGGAGTTACAGGACGGCCAATACCACCATCGACCCCAGGGAGACCACGGATATTGTCACCGGCGATGTGATGGAGCAGGTGTTCCGTCTGCTCTGCGACGCGGATGACATCCAAAAGGCGGTGCAACACATATTGGATATGCTGGGACGCCAGTTCGCGGTCAGCCGCGCCTCTATCTATGAGTTGTCGCCGGATGGCGGTCTGATCAGCAACGCATTCGAGTGGTGCAATGAGGGCGTGGAGTCCAGGAGCGGCCGGGAGCAGAGGAAATGCGACGGGCGGCTGATCCGGGCGGTACACGCTGAGTTCGACGATGGCGGCGTCTGGCATTGCCCGGATATTTCCGCTCTGAAGGAACCCATGCGCCGGTATTTTGAGCGGCGGGGGACAAAGTCCATGCTTCAGTGTGAGATATCCGACCGGGGAATTTACCGGGGGGCCATTGTGTTTGAGGATTGCGCCATGATCCGGATCTGGACGGAGGAGCAGATTCATTTGCTGGCCTTTGTCGCAAAACTGCTCAGCGTATTTTTGATTAAGGAGCGGGCGCGGTGCCAGGCGGCGGAGGATGGAGCCGGCCGGGAAACGGTGGCGGAGTCTGTCAAAGAATCCGGTTCTGAAACGATATCCGGATCATCTGGGCCGGAAGTCTGATTTGATATTGACATATGTCATTAACTGCGCTATAATTTATGACATAAGTCAAAAACAGCTGCGAGGAGAATGAACATGGCGCGTCCCTGTAAAGCAAAACGAGTCTGTGCGAAACCATCCGTGGAGGTTTTCGGTCCTCTGGATCAGGAGACCGACGGCAAGGTGGAGCTGACGCTGGAGGAATATGAGACAATCCGGCTGATCGATCTGCTGGAATGCACCCAGGAGGAGTGCGCCGTTCAGATGGGGGTTGCCAGGACCACGGTTCAGGCGGTTTACAATACAGCGCGCAGGAAGATCGCCGACTGTATTGTAAACGGAAGGGGATTGGAGATTCGGGGAGGAAACTACCAGATCTGCCCCAATGCAGCCCAGTGCTGCGGCCGGAACTGCGGAAAACGCCAATGCCACGCCCGCCGCTGTGAAAACAAATCAGGAGGATGTCAGAATGAAAATTGCGGTAACATATGAGAATCAAGAGGTATTTCAGCACTTTGGGCACTGTGAGGCCTTCAAGATTTACGAGATTGCGGACAATGCGGTGGTTTCGTCCGAGGTGGTGGGCACAGGCGGCGATGGCCATGAAGCGCTGGCGGGATTTCTGAGAAGGCACGGCGTGGATACGCTGATCTGCGGTGGAATCGGAGGCGGCGCCAGAATGGCTCTGGCTCAGGCGGGCATCGAGCTTTATCCCGGCGTGACCGGAAATGCGGACGCGGCGGTGGATGCGCTGCTGAAGGGCTGCCTGGACTACAATCCGGACACCATGTGCAATCACCATCACGAGGGCGGCGAGCACCACAGCTGCCATGGAAACGGCCATACCTGCGGCGGACATATGTAAAATGGAACAGCGCCTGGCGGAAGAGATTCCGCCGGGCGCTTTTTGAATACAATGGGCCTCTGGCGAAGTCTGCGGTTGTTTGAATGCAATGGGCCGTTGGCGCAGCCTGCGGGCGAGTGCTCGCTTTTTGGAAAATGGGGATGATAAATAATCGAATTTGCAACTTTTGGCCATATGAAATAATCTATAGATCAGAAGATGAAAATCCTACTGGAAAACAGAGAGGGAAGGGCGCCTGATGAAAAAGGATCTGTACGATAAAATTGTAACCCATATTGTTGAAAACCAGGAGAAGTTTTACCGGTTGGCGTTCAGCTACGTTAAGAATAAGGACGATGCGCTGGATGTGGTGCAGAACTCAGTGTGTAAAGCGCTGGATCATTATGAATCGTTGAGAAACGAGGAGGCTGTTAAGACCTGGTTTTACCGCATCCTCGTGAATGAAAGCGTTCATTTTTTGAACAGACGGAAACGGGAGGTTTTGTCCGGCGAAGATTACGATGAACAGATTCCTTATTATGAAAAACGATATGAGGCGGAGGGTGATCTGGAGGCGCAGATTGACCGGTTGGAGGAGGATGTCCAAAAGATTATCAGACTGCGCTTCTATGAGGAATTGTCGCTGAAGGAGATTTCCCAGGTAATGGAACTCAACTTAAATACGGTAAAGGCAAAGCTGTACCGGGGCTTAAAGCTGTTAAAACAGATTGTACAGGAGGTGGAGTGATGAGGCAGTTGAACGACAGCAAGAAACGCTATGACGAGATCCCGATTCCCAAGGAGCTTTCCGCGCGTGTGCAGGAAGCGATTGAACGGTCTGAGAAAAAACGGGCGGATGAGCGCAGGGCAGCCGCGCTGAGTCGCAAAAACGGTTTGAAAAAAGGGATGATGGCCGCGGCAGCTGCGGTGGTTGTGTTTACCACTGCGCTAAATACCAGCACGGCGTTTGCCAAGAGCGTGAGCGCGATTCCGGTGATCGGGGAGATTGCAAGGGTTTTAACCTTCCGATCCTACGAACAGGAGGAAGATGATATCAAACTTTCCGTGGAAATTCCCAGCGTGGAGATGATTGCGGATTCCACGGGTCAGGCGCCGGACTCTGTCAACCGCCAGATTCACCAGCTTTGTGAGCAATACGCCGGTGAGGCGAAGAAGCGTGCAATGGAATACCGGCAGGCGTTTCTGGATACCGGCGGTACGCAGGAGGAGTGGGCGGCTCATAAGCTTGAGATCCGCGTCTGGTATGAGATTAAGTCTCAGACTGAGAATTACCTGTCTCTGATGGTGTCCGGCAGTGAGAGCTGGTCATCCGCTTATGGGGAGACGATGTATTATAACATTGATTTAAAGAGTGGAAATCTGGTGACGCTGAAGGATCTATTGGGGGATGATTACGCCGACATAGTAAATACGAGTATTCGCGAACAGATGAAGCAGCGGACCGATGTAACGTTCTGGACGCCTGAGCAGGGCGGATTTACCGGTATTTCTGATCATGTCCGGTTTTATATCAATGCAGCGGATCATCCGGTGATTGTTTTCGAAAAATATGAGATTGCGCCCGGTTCAGAAGGTCAGCCGGAGTTTGAAATTCAGGGATAAGCGAGTTGGTCTGGTCTTTGCCGTAGGATTGTTTATGGTTTTTTTAGAATAAAATAATTGACCACATGGTCTATTTGGAGTATACTGACTACTAAAATAGACCATGTGGTCAATTATTGGAGAGTGATTCTATGAAACGGGAAGAGAAGAACCGGCAGACCAGACAGCGGATTATGGACAGCGCCTTGCAGGAGTTTGCCCGGCAGGGGTACGGAGCCAGCTCGGTCAATGCGATTTGCAGCGCGGAGGGGATATCCAAGGGGATTATCTACCATTATTTTGAGACGAAGGACGATCTGTATCTGGCATGCGTGGAGGATTGTTTTCACCGGTTGACGGAGTACCTGCGGGAGGCCATGCCGCAGAGAGGCCGGGGAGCGCAGGAATGTCTGGAACTGTATTTTAATGCCAGAATGGAATTTTTTCAGAAAAATCCGTTATATCAGCGGATTTTCTGCGATGCGGTGATTCTGCCGCCCGCTCATTTGAAAACGGCTGTGGGAGAGCGGAAAGCGGGGTTTGACGCGCTGAATATTGAGATTCTGATGCAGATTCTGGCGGGGATGAAGCTTCGGCCGGAGATTTCCCGCTGGGAGGCGGTTGATACGTTTCTGCAATACCAGGATTTTTTGAATGCCAGATATCAGATGGCGGGGGCCGGGGAGGTTGATATTCAGAAGCATGAGACGGATTGCCACCGGGCGCTGGAAATCCTGCTTTATGGGGTGACGGCGAGAGAGGAGGCGCAGTAGTGAAAAAAAGACAGAACAGCCAGGAATCCGTTTTAGGGGAGATGAAGCCGTCCAGGGCCATCACCAGTCTGGCCATTCCGGCAACCCTGGCCTTATTAGCCAAGGCGGTATACAATATTGTGGACACGGCTTACATCGGCATGCTGGATTCGGATGTCGCGCTGGCCGCGGTGGGTGTGACGCTTCCCCTGCTGCTGATCATGGTGAGTATTGAAAATATTTTTGCCGCTGGAGCGGCTGTGCTGGCCGGACGGCAGCTGGGGGCGGGGGACCGGGACGGCGCGGGGAGAACGGTGACCACTGTGGTGGGGATTTCGATGTTCATCGGCTTGGGCCTGTGTATCGGTGGAATGCTGTTTATGGAACCGCTGTTAACGGCCTTCGGGGCTTCGGAGGCGGTGCTGCCACAGGCGAAAGAATATGCATTTTGGATGTTTGTGGCGGCGTTGGCGAATCTCCCGGCCCAGAGTATGAACTGTGCGGCGAGAGCGGAATCGTCGGTCCGAATCTCCTCTGTGGCCGTGATTACGGGAGCGGTGTTAAACGTGGTTCTGGACCCGGTTTTCATGTTCGACTGGGGACTGGGGCTGGGGGTAGGCGGCGCGTCCCTGGCTACCACGGTTTCGCAGTTTGTCACCTTTTTGATCCTGGCCTGGTTCTATCTGTGCGGCCATTCCATGATCAAGATCAAACGCGCTTATTTTAGGCCGGATTGGAAGCTGGTGAAGGAGGTCACACTGATCGGGATTCCGACAGCAGTCATCCAGATCTGCCTGGCCGTGGCCACGTCCCTGACCAACATTGCCGCCAAACCCATGGCGGATGCGGATTTGATTATCGCCGCCTATGGGGTGGTGCAGAGGCTGATTCTGATCGGCTGTTATGTGGTGATGGGATTTATGCAGGGATACCAGCCGGTGGCGTCCTTCTCGTTCGGCGGCGCTAAGGAGGAGCGCTTTCACGAGTCCGTGCGTTTTGCCCTGCGCGCTTCCCTGGTGTTGACAGTTTTTGTGGCAGCCTGTTATATCCTGCTGTGCCGGCCGCTGATCGGGCTGTTTAACCGCAACCCGGCGGTGATCGATTACGGGGCCAAGCTGCTGGTTTCCCAGGTGGCCCTATATCCGGCTTTTGGGCTCTGTTATATGATGACCATTACCTTCCAGACCATTGGGGCTTCAAAGTACGGCCTGTTTCTGTCCATGATCCGCCAGGGGCTGCTGTACGTGCCGTTTATCCTGCTGCTGCCCCGCCAGATGGGCGTGGCGGGGATTTATCTGGCCCAGCCGGCTGCGGATCTTCTGACGATTGCAGTTTGCCTGCTGTCGGTCCGGCCGATGAAGCGGATTGCGTCTGAGCATATGGCGGCGGCATAGCGGATTGCGGCAGCCTGAGGGAAAAATTCCTTAACTGTTTGTTTTGCATTTCCATATTATGTAAATATTAAACGTTCAAATTCCAGACCGTGCTGCAGAGGCGGGTTCCGGTCTGGAATTTGATTGGGTGCATTGGGCCGCAGGGGACTCCTGTCGGCCAATTTTTTTTGCAAATGTAGAAACTGACTGTTGACATTTTGAAAAATCCGTATATAATGTAGATATAAACATATGAACAATCATTCATATGATAATATAAACAGACGAACCAACTAATTATAAGATAAAGGAAAGGGGGGTTACGATGGCGATCAACGACGTGGAGTGTTGTGATTTTTATCAGGTGCACGAGGACGTGGTGAAGGCGGTAACGGAAAAGATGCCCGACGAGGATGAGCTGTACGATCTGGCGGAGATTTTCAAGGTTTTTGGGGATTCCACCAGGATCAAGATTTTGTATGTGTTATTTGAGGCGGAGATGTGCGTCTGCGATATCGCGCAGCTGCTCAATATGAACCAGTCCGCCATATCCCACCAGCTGCGGATTCTGAAGCAGAACCGGCTGGTAAAGAGCCGCAGGGAGGGTAAGGCGGTGTTTTATTCCCTGGCCGACGGCCATGTGCGGACCATTATCAATCAGGGCCTGGAGCACATTCAGGAATAGACAGAGTGTATAAAATAAATTAAAAAGCGGAGGATATTGATATGAAGAAGAAGTTTAAACTGACGGACCTGGATTGCGCCAACTGCGCGGCAAAGATGGAGGATGCCATCCGGAAGATCGAGGGCGTTGAGAACGCCAGCGTGAGCTTTATGACCCAGAAGATGACCATTGAGGCGGCTGAGGATCAGTTCGACCGCATTATGCAGGAAGTGGTTGCAGTGTGCAAAAAAGTGGAGCCGGACTGTGTGATTAATCTGTAAGGCAGCTTGGGAGGCTTGAGAGGAACGAATTATGACGAAGAAGCAAAAGGCCATGGTGTTTCGCATTGTTGCGACATTTATGATTTATATACCGCTGGCGGTGGCGGAGCATATGGAACTGCTTGCAGCCAAGGGATCGCTTTCCTGGCTGGCATTGTACCTGATTCCATATCTGCTGATCGGCTGGGATATCATTTACAAGGCGTTGAGAAATATCCGCAATGGTCAGGTATTTGACGAGAATTTCCTGATGGCGCTGGCCACCTTCGGCGCATTCGGAGTGGGAGAGTATTCCGAGGCGGTGGCGGTGATGCTGTTCTACCAGGTGGGCGAACTGTTCCAGAGCTACGCGGTGAACCGTTCCCGCCAGTCCATTTCGGATCTGATGGATATCTGCCCTGAGTACGCCAACATCGAGGAGGACGGCGTGCTGCGCCAGGTGGACCCGGACGATGTGCAGGTGGGCGACGTGATCGTGGTGAAAGCCGGTGAGCGCATTCCGCTGGACGGCAAGGTGGTATTCGGCGATTCCATGGTGGACACCTCGGCTCTGACCGGCGAGCCGGTGCCCCGCAGGGCGTCTGTGGGCGACGAGGTGATCAGCGGCTGTGTGAACGGCAGCGGACTTCTGCGGGTGGAGGTCACCCGGGAGTTTGACGATTCCACGGTGGCCAAGATTCTGGAGCTGGTGGAGAACGCCAGCAGCAAGAAAGCCAGGGTGGAGAATTTCATCACCAAGTTCGCACGCTATTACACGCCTGCCGTGGTGATCGGCGCGGTGATCCTGGCCGTACTACCGCCCCTGCTGATGGGCCAGTCCTGGGCGGAGGGCGTGCGCCGGGCCTGCACCTTTTTGGTGATCTCCTGCCCCTGCGCGCTGGTGATCTCCGTGCCAATGAGCTTTTTCGGCGGAATCGGAGCGGCGTCCAGGAAGGGCGTGCTGGTTAAGGGGAGCAACTTCCTGGAAGCGCTCTCCGACATGACGACGATTGTATTTGACAAGACAGGTACTCTGACCAAAGGTGAGTTCAAGGTGACGGAGATTCTGCCGGTGTCCATGGGCGAAGAGGACCTTTTGGAGCTGGCGGCTTACGCGGAGAGCTATTCGGACCACCCCATATCCCGCTCCATAAGGGATGCCTGGGGCAGGGAGCCGGACCGGAGCCGCGTCACCGGCAACCGTGAGATCGCGGGCCACGGCCTGGAGGCGGTGGTGGATGGTCGGACCGTGCTGGCGGGCAATGAGAAGCTGATGAAGCAGAATGGGGTTGCTTTCGAAGCATGTCATAGTGTAGGCACCGTGGTTTATGTGGCGGTGGACGGCGTTTATGCCGGGGCCGTGGTAATCGCTGACACCATCAAGGAGTCGGCGGCGGATGCCATCCGGGAGCTGAAGCGGGTGGGCGTCCGAAAGACGGTGATGCTCACCGGCGACCGGAAAGAGGTGGGCGAGGCGGTGGCCGCCCAGCTGGGACTGGATGAGGTTCACGCCCAGCTTTTGCCGGAAGACAAGGTGGAGCAGGTGGAACAGCTGTTGACGCGTCAGAGAAAGGGCGAAAAGCTGGCCTTTGTGGGCGACGGTATCAACGACGCGCCGGTGCTCAGCCGGGCGGATATCGGAATCGCCATGGGCAGCATGGGTTCGGACGCGGCCATCGAGGCGGCGGATGTGGTGCTGATGGATGACGATCCCAGAAAGATCGCCTCCGTGGTGCGGATTTCCCGCAAGACGCTGGTGATCGTGAAGCAGAATATCGCGTTCGCCCTGGGCGTTAAGGCCATTGTGCTGGCCATGGGCGCTTTCGGCGCGGCCAATATGTGGGAAGCGGTATTTGCGGACGTGGGCGTGTCGGTGATCGCCATTATCAACGCTATGAGGGCTTTGAAGGCGGAATAAGGTAAGAGGCGTAAAAATATGCCGGGAAGCGGAAAACTTCCCGGCATTTGCCGTTTAATGCGTTTAAAGCCGGTTCGCGGCGTTACCCGGCGCTGCGCAGATGGGAATATTCTCAGATGAGAATATCTTCCAGGCAACGCTTGGGCACGTAATGCACCTGGTCCTTGTCGCGGTAATAGGTGGTGGAACCGTCGGCGTTCAGCGGGGCCAGGACCACGGTCTCCGCGGGTTTACCCAGGGCCAGCACCAGATCCAGGGAATAGGACTGGGGGTCCAAGTCCATCGCTTGTGCCAGTTCGCTGCGGTTAAAGCTGCCGATCATGCAGCCGCCGTAGCCCTTCTCTACCGCGCTGAGCATGATGGTCTGGGCGGCGATGCCGTCGTCCCACTGTTTGTTCCTGCCCAGGGACAGGTCGCAGGCGATGATGATGTAAGCGCTGGGGCGCTCTCCCTCGGCGGGACCGTCCCAGTCGGTCAGGGCTCCGGCCCACTTGACGGTGGAAAATACCTTGGCGCACTCCGCAGGCGTGTTGACGATCTTAAATTTCAGGGCCTGGGCGTTGGATGCGCTGGCGGTCAGACGGGTGTTGTCCACCATATCTTTCAGGTCTTCGGTGGGGATGGATACCTCCTGATGGAACCGGCGGTAAGAACGGCAGTTAAGCAATAAATCCTTTAACATGTGACAGCCTCCTTTCGGGTCTGGGGTTGGTTATTCTTCCGGCAGTAATTCCTTGCCGGTCATGATGTGCTGCTTGATGGCCTCGAATGTGGAGGCGCTGAGAATATGCTCCATGCGGCAGGCGTCCTCCACCGCGGTCTTGCGGTCCACGCCCAGGTACATGAGCCAGTTGGACAGAAGCGTGTGGCGCTCGTACATGGTCTCGGCGATCTCGCGCCCGCTTTCCGACAGCGTGATGTAACCGCTGGGGTCCACCAGGATGTAGCCGTTCTCACGGAGATTTTTCATGGCCACGCTGACGCTGGGCTTGGAGAATTCCAGCTCTGTGGCGATATCGATCGAGCGCACATGGGGCTTTACCTGGCTCAACATCAGAATGGTTTCCAAATAGTTTTCTGCTGATTCCTGTATCTTCAAAGTCCACCTCTCCCTCAAAACATTAATTGATTAACCTCAAATGGGTATTATGCTCTAGTGTAACATATTTTTGCGGAAAGTTCAAATGCCGGGGCGGGATGGGCTCAACTTCGAGGGGAATTTTCACGATTGCCATTGACAGGAGAGCCGGAAGGTGCTAATTTAAGTATAGATAAAGTTAGAAATAACTAACTTCGAGAGAAGGAGAGAGAACATATGACATTTTTAATGGAAAATTTATCGACGGTTATCATTGGGCTGATTCTGGCGGGAGTGGTGTATTTGGTGGTCCGTAAGATGATACGGGACAGGAGAGAGGGGAAGGGCTGCGGCTGTTCGGGCGGCTGCGCGGGCTGCAGCGGCGCTTCCATGTGCCATGGCGGACAAAGGCCTGGAAGGGAAAAGCAGGTCTGACTCCGGAAATGCCCCTTTTCAGATCATGTCTGATATGTTAAGATAAAAGGATAACAGACAGACTGGACAGGATGAGAGAATGGACTACATTGTTTTGGATCTCGAATGGAACCAGAGCCCCAACGGAAAAGAAGACTCCGTAGAGCATCTTCCATTTGAAATCATAGAAATCGGCGCGGTTAAGCTGGACGAGGCGTTTCGCCAGAAGGGCGAGTTCCACCGGCTGATCCGGCCGCAGGTTTACAGACAGCTGCATTTTAAGATATCGGAAGTCACCCACATGGATATGGGGGAGCTGAAGCACCGGGGAAAGAACTTTAAGCAGGTGATGCGGGAGTTTTTGGACTGGTGCGGCACGGAATACTGTTTTTGCACCTGGGGATCCATGGATCTGACGGAATTGCAGCGCAACATGGATTATTTCAAGGTGCCGATCCCATTTCCACGGCCGCTGCTCTATTATGACGTGCAGAAGCTTTACTGTATGGAGTACGGGGATGGAAAGAACAAGCCGTCGCTGGATCAGGCGGTGCAGGAGCGGGGAATCCGGCAGGAGCGGCCGTTCCACCGGGCGCTGTCCGACGCGTTTTACACGGGCAGGGTGCTGGCGGTGATGGACTTCGAGCAGGTCCGGCCGTACATTTCCGTGGACTATTTCCGGCTGCCCCGGAGCAGGGAGGAGGAGGTATCCCTCCGGTTTCCCGACTATGCCAAGTATGTTTCCCGGCCTTTTGAGAACCGGGAGGAGGCCATGAAGGATAAGACGGTCAACGACATGGTCTGTCCCTACTGCAACCGCATGCTGCGCAAGAAGGTGCGCTGGTTCCCCTACGGCCAGCGGTTCTGCTACGGCCTGGCGGCCTGCCCGGAACACGGGCTTATGCGGGGCAAGCTGCGGATCAAAAAAGCGGAGTACGGGGGCACCTATGTGGTCAAGACCATAAAGTCCGCCACGGAGGAAGAGGCGGATATGATTATGCAGAGGAAGGAAGAGGGGCGCAGGCGGCGCAGCGTGCGCAACCATACCCGGAAGCAGAAGGGCAAGTCCTGAGATGCGAAAAAGGCTGTTCCGTTTACAGGTCGTTAACCTGTGGGCGGAACAGCCTTTTTGACGGTTATGGGGCGGTGCGGTTATTCCTCGCGCATGCGGTAGCCCACGCCGATCTCGGTGTATATGTACTGCGGTTCGGCCGGATTTGCCTCCAGCTTACGGCGGATATGGGCCATGTTCACGCGCAGGATCTGGTTGTTGCTGTCCGCGTAGGGGCCCCAGATTTCGTTGATAATGTAGTCGTAGGTCAGCACCCGGCCGGCGTTCTGGGCCAGCAGGGACACCAGTTTGTATTCGATCTGGGTCAGATGCACGTCCTGATCCTTGACCTTTACCAGACGCCGCTCAAAATCGATCATGAGATCGCCCACATGGTAGAGGGGCTGGGATTTGGCGGAGGCGCCTGTCTGGCTGTGGCGCAGGGCCGTGCGGATGCGGGCCATCAGTTCCGAGGTGCCGAAGGGCTTGGTCAGGTAGTCGTCCGCACCCTGGTCCAGGGCCGCAACCTTGCTCTTTTCCTGCGTTCTGGCGGAAATCACGATGATGGGCAGGGTGCTCCAGAGGCGCACTCTGCGGATTACCTCCAGGCCGTCAATATCCGGAAGGCCCAGATCCAGAAGGACCACGCTGGGTTTGGTGGACGCGATCAGTGCAATTCCATCATTCCCGTTGGTTGCCGTGGAGGTAACGTATCCGTGGGCTTCCAGAATAGTCTCAATAAAACTGCAGATGTTCTTTTCGTCCTCGATGATGATAATTGTGGATTTAGGCTCCATAGTCTTTTCTCCAATCTGGTAATATAAATGTGAATTCCGCGCCGTCTTCATGGTTTCCCGCGGATATCTGCCCGTTGTGGGCCGCTATGATGGTGCGGCAGATGGACAGGCCGATGCCCATGCCCTTGTGGGCGTCCGTGCCGGTACCGCGCTTGAGGGTACCGCCCTCAAACATGGTTCCCAAAAGCTGGGGATCAATCCCCTTTCCGTGATCTTTGACCGTGAATGCGGCGTCTGGCCCATTGAGCGTCACGGAGAGCTCGATGGGGAGGTCGCTGCCGGCGTGATAGTAGGCATTTTCCAGCAGATTGTTGATGACCTGTTCGATGAGCGTGGCGTCCATGGGAATGACGATGAACTCCTCGGGTACGCTGACGGTGACCAATGCATCCGGAAAACGCCTGCGGAACCGCTGGACGGCCTCGGAAACCACTTCCTCCACGGGCTCCTCCGACTTTGTCACGTGGGCCACGCCGCGTTCGTCCTGGATGCGGGTGATGGACAGCAGATTCTCCACCATGTGCAGGAGCCAGTCCGCGTCGGAGTAGATGTTCTGAGCCATTTTTCTGCGCTCGGCGCAGGAGAGGTTTTCTCCGTGCTCCATCAGCGTGCTGCTGGTGCCCAGGATGGTGGTTAAAGGCGTCCGAAGATCATGGGAGATCGCACGCAGCAGATTGGCGCGCATGGTCTCCTTCTCCGCTTCCATCAGCATGTGGTCCTTTTCCTGGAGCAGTTGGTTTTGCTTGGCCTCGTGTATGGTCATACTGCTGACAAGGGTGGAGATCAGGGCCATTCCGATGAAGGTGATGGGGTACCCGGACAGTGTGAAATCCAGCGTCATATAGGGGAAGGTGTAAGCGAAGTTCACCCAGAAAACGCCGTAGAGGGATGCCAGGATTCCCACGGTATAGCAGTTCGTGGCGCGCGCGATAAATACAATCGCCACAATGAAGATCAGCGAGATGTTAATCACATTGTTGCTGAAGTGAAAAAACACCGTGGAGATCAGGGTCGCCATGGCCAGAATCATCGCAGTGACCGGCAGCTGGCGTATTACATGACAAATGTGAGCTCCCAGGCGGAAGCCTTTTGGTGTGGACATGACCGTTCGCTCCATTAAAATCGGTATATACAAAGCCATTATACTCTATCGAAAGAGCAAGTTCAATGATAATTACGACCTCCGGAAGGGAAAACGCTTCCGTCTGCTCCGTTTTCCGGGCGGCGTGTAGGAGGAGGTGGTGGAGGAACGGTACTGCTCCATAATCCGCTCAAACTCCGCGGTTGAGTAGCCGATATCCTCCAGGCGCTGGATTCTGCGCTGCCGTCTCTGCAGCGCCATGGCTTCCTGCCGCCTGCGCACGTAGAGCTTGACCGCCACGATGATGGCCGTGATCACGGCCAGGGAGGCGGCGATTCCCAGCACGGCGGCGAGGTTGGAGGGAATCTTGAAGCTGGTGGCGGTGTTGGGTGAGCCGCCGCCCGGTTTGCCGCCACCGCCGCCGGGTGGGATCAGGCCGGAAGCGCCGGAGCCGCTGTCGGCGTTAGAACCGTCTGAGGCGAGGCTGGCGCTGTTGGCGTTAGAGCCGTCGGGGGAGGGGCTGGCGTTGTTGGCGTTAGAGCCGTCTGGGGCCAGGCCGCCGTTGCTGCCGTTACCATTAGAGCCGTCCGCTGCCTGTCCGCCGCTGTTGCTGCCGTTAGAGCCGTCTGGGGCGGGGCCGGCGTTGTTGGCGTTAGAGCCGTCTGCTGCCAGGCTGCTGCCGTTACCATTAGAGCCGTCCGCCGCCTGGCTGCCGCTGTTTCCATTTGATCCGCCCGACGCCTGTCCGCCATCGGTGCCGGTGCTGTCTGCCGCCTGCCCGGTGCCGTCCGCGCCTCCTACTCCGCCGAGGAGCAGATAGGAGCGGCCCACCGGCTGGTCGCCGTAGGTATAGTTGACCTGGGCGATGGCGTTGGAGGGGGCGTTCCGGTCCAGGGTGTAGGAGAGATGAGGCACCGCGTCGGAGAACCCTGCGCTCTTGGGGATCACGATCCGGCTGTCCTCATCCAGATCCAGGGAGATGGTATCCTTTGCCGTCATACCCGCGATGGTCATATCGTTGTCCAGGGAGGTGTAGGTGGTCTCAAACTCCGAGATTTTGAGGGACTGGAAATTCCCGAATCCGAAGTCCAGCATGGCCTTGGTGTCCGTGTAATGGGTCAGATGGCCGTTTAACACCACAGCGATCAGCGTCATATCTCCGCGTTTGGCGCAGGTGACCAGGGTGTTGCCCGCCAGGGAGGTGTATCCTGTTTTTCCGCAAAAGGCCCCGTTATAGTAGGCGGCATCGTTGCGGTTCCACATTTTGTGATGGTTGGCAATGGGAAAACCGTCGGGATATTTCTCGACTGGGGCGCGTTTCATATTGGGGAGACGGTAGGTGCGGGAACTGCAGATTTCTACAAAGGTTGGGTTTTGAATGGCCGCCTGGGCGATTCTTGCCATGTCGTGGGCGGTGGTGTAGTGGTTTTCGTCGTTGAGTCCGCTGGGATTGGCGAAATGGCTTCCGGTGCAGCCCAGGCTGGCGGCCCGCTGGTTCATCAGGTCCGCAAATGCCTCGCGGGTGCCGCTGACGTGCTCCGCCAGGGCGTTGGCGCTCTCGTTGGCCGAGGCTAGTAACAGGGCGTACAGGCAGTCGCGCACGGTCAGCTGATCCCCCTCGTCGATGCCCGCGGAACTGCTGTCCTCCTCCACGTTGTAAACCGCATCGTGGGAGAAGGTGACGATCTCGTTTAAATCGCAGGATTCAATCACGATTAAAGCCGTCAGTATCTTGGTAATACTGGCGGGATAGTAGGGGTGATCCATATTTTTGCCGTATAAAACGGTTCCGGTGCCGGCCTCCATGACAATGCCGCCGTCCGCCTGGATTGTCACGCCGGACGGCCAGGCTGGGGCCGCCCAGGCGGTCATCGGCACGGCGCACAGGGCGAAAGCCAGGCACAGCGCAAATAATCGCTTCATTATATTCGGTTCTCCTGTCCATGAAATCACTGAGAGGGGCGGAAAGAGTCACCTTATAGTATAAAAGATTTCCGAACCCAAGTAAAGATAAAAAGGTGTTATTTTTTCCCCCTGCCGCGCAGCGACAGGAACAGGCTGACGCCGAAGAGGACCAGCACCAGCGCTCCGTACAGACCCGCAATACGCGCGGCGGTGTCCAGGAAAAAGCCTTCGGGGACAATATTGATCAGCATGTCCGTTTCCGGATTAAGAATCCACAGGTCATTTTTAAAGAAGATGTGGTGGAAAACGACGAAGTATTTGGAGAAGTCTGTGGATATGATGGCCGCCAGAACCGCCAGGATGCCGAAGAACAGCCCGGTGCCCAGGCAGAGGGCCGGGGGCAGCACGCGGCGGACCTTAGCTTTTAAGCCGAACAGAAGCGCCAGGCAGGCAACGGCAACGACAAGGCACACGCGGCGCAGGAAAATCGCTCCGAGGAACAGGTCGCGCACGTCCTCCATATGTGCGATTTCGCGGTCGTTGAAGAACTCGCGGGTCTCCCCGCCCATGGTGGTGGTCACGTGCAGATCGGCGCGGTCACCTTTTAAGTAATCCATCATCTCGTCGGTCACATCCAGAAGATCTTCCATGGTCATGGGGGGAAGAGCGTCCAGAACCTGATATTTTGTGTACTCTTTCTCAAAATATCCGGGATTCCAGTAGACCACGGCCTGGATCGAGGTTATGAACAGGATCCACATCAGGCAGAACGCGATGAGAATCCCCAGCAGTCTGTGTACAATTTTCATATGAAAAAAGGCCTCCTTTGGGGGATGTACTAAAAACATCCTTTATTATAGCCCATCGGAAGCCTTTTAACAAGTAAAGTCGTTCTACACGTATTTTTCTTTGATGCGCAGGCGGGTTAGCGCGCGGGCCAGGGAGGCCTCGGAGTGGGAGTGCTCCACGATGCTCTGCTTCTGGCGGAGCTGCTCTTCGGCCCGCTCCTTCGCCTCCTGGGCGCGCCTTAGGTCGATGTCCTCGGGCAGCTCGGCGGTGTCCACCAGCATCTTCACGCGGTTGTTCATAATCTGGATAAACCCGTTTCCAACCACCGCGTGCAGCCACTGGCCGTCCGGCTTCTGAAGCCGCATCTCGCCGGTGGAGATGGCGATGATCATGTTCTCGTGGTGGGGAAGGACTTCCTTCTCGCCGTCCGCCAGCGGGATGACCAGGGCCTTGCAGTGGTCTGCGTAAAATACCTTGTCGCTTGCGGTAATGTTCAGGTAAAATGTGTTCACAAGCCTCACTCCTTATTTGGCGGCGCTCTGTTCCAGCTCCCCGGCCTTTTTCACCACATCGTCGATGGTGCCCACGTTGAAGAACGCGGCCTCGGGATACTGGTCCATCTGGCCGTCGATGATAGCCTTGAAGCCGCGGATCGTCTCCTTGACAGGCACGTAGACGCCGGGCACGCCGGTGAAGTTCTCAGCCACGTGGAAGGGCTGGGACAGGAAACGCTGGATCTTTCTGGCGCGGTTTACGGTGGTTTTGTCCTCCTCGGACAGTTCCTCCATGCCCAGGATGGCGATGATGTCCTGCAGCTCCTTGTATTTCTGGAGAATCTGCTGGACCTGGCGGGCTGTTTCGTAGTGTTCCTGGCCCACCACCTCGGCTTCCAGGATACGGGAGTTGGATTCGAGCGGGTCCACCGCCGGGTAGATTCCCTGCTCCACGATCTTTCGGGACAGCACCGTGGTGGCGTCCAGATGGGCGAAGGTGGTGGCCGGGGCCGGGTCGGTCAGGTCGTCGGCGGGAACGTATACCGCCTGGACGCTGGTGACGGAGCCGTTTTTAGTGGAGGTGATGCGCTCCTGAAGCTGGCCCATCTCGGTGGCCAGGGTGGGCTGGTAACCCACGGCGGAGGGCATGCGGCCCAACAGCGCGGATACCTCGGAGCCGGCCTGGACGAAACGGAAAATGTTGTCGATGAACAGCAGAACGTTCTGATGCTCCTCATCCCGGAAATACTCCGCCATGGTCAGTCCGGTCTCTGCCACGCGCATACGGGACCCCGGCGGCTCGTTCATCTGACCGAACACCAGGGCCGTTTTTTCCAGAACGCCGGATTCCTTC
>ERZ791765.1244-NODE-1244-length-16798-cov-3.852715_pt1 | contig 16798 bp, 14 predicted proteins | sample MGYA00509949_ERZ791765 | MGnify/ENA primary metagenome ERZ791765 (study PRJEB30046, sample SAMN00791980) | human gut metagenome | study: EMG produced TPA metagenomics assembly of the A metagenome-wide association study of gut microbiota in type 2...
GATGATTGTAGCCATGCTGGCTGGTGGGTTTTTTTTCTGGTATAAGGATAAGCGTGAGATTGGTGGCAACGCTGTAAAAGAAATGCGTTCAAATGCTAAGTTAAATGCCTTAAAAATGTCAGACTGGGCCATGATAATTTTTTTGATTGCTGTTACCATATCTACTTTACAATCAGAGTATCGTTTTGAATCTTTTTGGGGAAATGAAGGAAGATACATGGGAATGTTTTTGATACTGCTCTATGGAATCAGCTTTTTTGTTATCAGCCGATGCTTGAGATATAGACAATGGTATCTGGATACGTTTTTGGCGGGGGGTATCATTGCATGCATGATTGGAATTTTGCACTTCTTTAAAATTGATCCCATAGGTTTCAAGAGAGGACTGGTAGGAGATGATTACACTATTTTCACCTCCACAATTGGAAATATTAACACATATACTTCCTATGTGGCTATGGTATCAGGAATGGGGACAGTAATGTTTTCAGTGGAGAAAAACAAATACAGAAGGCTGTGGTATCTAGTTGTAGCGATTATATCACTGTTTGCATTGATTGTGGGTATCAGTGATAATGCATATTTGGCGTTGCTTGTTCTTTTTGGGCTTCTCCCGCTTTACCTTTTCGGGAATATAGACGGAGTAAAGAGATATGTATTATTATTAGCCATATTGTTTACAGAGTTTCAAGTGATAGGTACTCTAAGTCATGCGTATCCCAATCATGTAGTGGAGTTTAAGGGACTAATGAATGTAATTGCGTCATTTGGCGGATTACCATATCTTATCATCGGGCTATGGGTGTGTACGGCATGTTTATATTTATTGGCATATAAACTGCCGGAAAATCATGCGCTGAAAAGTGGCAGCAATATTGGAAGGTGGATATGGCTGGGCCTTATCTTATTGGCCTGCGCGGGGGTTATCTATGTGCTTTATGATGTGAATATAGCAGGTAATGTGGAAAAGTATGGGCCATTAAATCAGTATCTGCTCTTAAATGATGATTGGGGAACACACAGGGGTTATATATGGAGAATTGGAATGGAATTTTATCAGAAGCAGCCTATTCATCATAAATTGTTTGGATATGGACCGGATACATTTGGTATCATAACAGTAAAAAATTACTTTGAAGACATGGTCAGAAGGTATGGCGAAAAATTCGACAGCGCACATAACGAGTACTTGCAGTATTTAGTTACAATTGGAATTGTTGGCCTTACGGCTTATTTAGCTCTGCTTACGACCTCGATTATAGAAATGCTTCGCACATTGAAAAAAAGTCCTGAATTAATTGCAATTGCATTTGCGATTATTTGTTATGGTGCTCAGGCGGCGGTTAACATAAGCGTACCTATTGTTGCGCCTATAATGTTGACCCTCATGATGCTAGGTGTAGCGGCGGTTCGCAATGTATCAGGAAATACTGAATAATGTAAGGAATGTAAGCAATATCCAGCGGTACTTGGCAGTTGGCTTATTGCATTATCGGGAAGATAATGCTATACTCTAACGGTATGTTTAGTTAAGATACAGCAGATGTTAAGCGCTTTCAAGCGACGGGAGTTTTTTGTTTATGAAAAAAGATTATGAACCATACAAGAGAATGGTAAGGTTTTTGTTTAGTGCGGTTCTCATAGGCCTGGAAGTGATGGTGTATGGACATGTATGGCTGAAATATTACAATGGATTTATGGAATTTCCATACAACCGTACAGGTAACTGGCTAATCATGGCAGTATATGGTATTCTCCTGTTGGTGTTTAGCGCCATTTATGGTGGTCTGAGGATTGGATATCTAAGGATATTTAATATTATATACTCACAGGTACTGACAAGCTTTTGCACGAATATTATCATATATCTGCAGATTACTTTGTTGACAAAGCATTTTCAAAACCCTGTACCGCTGCTGGCCATGACAGGAGTAGAGGGAGTGTGGATTACTGTTTGGAGTGTGATCTGCACTCAGATATACCTTCGGATATATCCTCCGCGTAAGGTAGTACTGGTCTATGGGGAACATCCGGTTTATTCGCTTATGGTTAAGCTTTACGGCAGAGCGGACAGGTATGATATCAAGGAATTGGTACATATATCGAAGGGTATGGATGTAATAAAGGAAAAAGTGAAGCAGTATGAAGGCGTGATACTCTGCGATATTCCTTCGCAGATGCGTAATCAGCTTTTAAAGTACTGTTATAATGAATCTATCCGGACTTATATGGTGCCAAAGATATCTGACATTATCATACGGAGCGCAGAGAATCTTCACCTATTTGATACTCCGTTGATGCTTGCCCGAAATACTGGGCTTAGTTTTGAACAGCAGTTTATAAAGCGAACATTTGATATTATCATAGCTGTGTGTGCATTGGTGGTTCTTTCGCCGATTTATCTGGTAACAGCGGCCTGCATTAAACTCTATGACAGGGGGCCGGTGATATTTAAACAGAAACGATATACGAAGGATGGAAAGATATTCGATATTTATAAGTTTCGCAGTATGATTGTCAATGCCGAAGCGGCGGGAACATCTGTCCCGGCTGCAGACAGGGATCCAAGAATTACTCCTGTAGGCAGGGTGATTCGGGCATTGAGAATTGATGAGCTGCCCCAATTTATTAATATTTTAAAAGGTGAGATGAGCGTCGTTGGTCCAAGACCGGAACGGGTTGAACACGTAGAATTATATACTAAGGATATACCGGAGTTTGTATATCGTTTAAAGGTAAAGGGCGGGCTTACGGGATATGCACAAGTTTATGGCAAGTATAATACTACGGCATATGACAAATTGAAGTTGGACTTAATGTATATCCAGAATTACTCAATCTGGCTTGATATCGAAATTATTTTTAAGACGATAAAGATTCTTTTGATTAAGGAAAGCACGGAAGGGTTCTCGGAAGAACAGGCAGCTGCCATTACCAAAGAGTGCGGGGATCTTACCGAAACCATGGAGGAAAAGGATAGAAAGCTGTAGATATGAAAAAATTAAATGTGCTGCAGGTTAGCCGTATGTATTATCCAGCCAGAGGCGGAATAGAAAGAGTGATACAAGATATTTCGGAGGGACTTAGTGATTTAGCCGATATAGAGGTTCTTACCTGCCAGGTAAAAGGAAATGAAGTAAAGGAAACTATACATGGGGTTCCCGTTACCCGGTGTGCAAGCAGAGGGATGCTTTTATCTTTACCAATAGCACCCTCCTTTTTTCAGAAGTTCAAGACTATGTCAAAAGGGAAGGATATTGTTCATATTCATCTGCCTTTTCCAATGGCAGATTTAGCGGCGGTGACATCGGGTTATGATGGTAAGCTGGTTATCTGGTGGCATAGTGATGTTGTGCGCCAGAAAAAGTTGATGCTGCTTTACAGACCGATTATGGAGAAGTGTTTAAAACGGGCTGATGCAATCGTGGTCGCATCGGAGGGGCATATTGAAGGTTCCTCTTATTTGGGCCCGTACAAGGATAAATGTCATGTAATTCCGTTTGGAGTTGAAAAGAAGATGGAGAAGCGGGCTGATGAATATGTGAAAGTAAAAACTGTCAATTCATCCAGTGATATCCGCTTTCTTTTTGTAGGGAGACTTGTATATTATAAGGGGTGTGATGTACTCATCAGAGCTATGAGCAAAGTGAAATATGGTCATCTGGACATAGTGGGTGAGGGACCGCTTAAGACGGAATTGACAGAATTGTCCGAGAAACTGGGGCTTAAGGACCGTGTGTCTTTCCTGGGGGAAGTAGCTGACAGCGTGCTGGATGAGTGTTTTCGTAAATGTGATGTATTTGTATTGCCTTCAGTTGAAAAAAGTGAAGCCTTTGGTATTGTACAAATGGAGGCTATGGCATATGGAAAGCCGGTCATTAATACAAATTTGAAAAGTGGCGTCCCGTATGTCAGCCTGCATCGGATTACCGGTTTGACGGTAGAGGCTAAGAATTCGTCCGAGTTGGCAGATGCCATGAATTGGCTGGCATTGCATCCGGAAGCCAGGGAAGTTTATGGAAAAGCAGGTTATGAACGGATAAAGGAGTATTTTAGTCAGAGTAATATGTTGAAGCAACTTTTTACACTTTATGAAAATTTGACTTGTGAGGAAGCATAGATGAAAATTGGATTTGAGGCCCAGCTATTATTGGACCGCCATAAGACAGGAATTGGATGGTGTGCAGTCAATCTGATTCAAAACCTGGTTAGTATGGAAGGGCATAACGATTATCAGATGCACTATTTTTCATTAGGGAAGTCACCGGAACTATTGGTTGAGATGAAGCAGTATGAAGATTTGGGGATAATGCTGAAACCTTGTAAATGGTTCCGTTTTGTGCTGTATAAATTAATATGGCCATTTGTTCCTGTGCCGTATTCTTTGTTTTTTGGCAGGGAGTGTGATGTTACACAGTTTTTTAATTTTTTTGTTCCTCCAGGTGTAAAGGGGAAAACAGTTACGATTGTCCATGATATGGCATATAAGGCATGTCCGGAAACCGTAAAATCGAGAACAAGGCATTGGCTTAATCTGGTGCTGAAGAAATCTTGTAATCGTGCCGATATAATTGTAACTGTCTCTCAATTCAGTAAGGATGAACTGGTTCGTTATCTGGGAGTTCCGAAAGAGAAGATAAGGGTAATGCATTTGGGAGTAGACCAGTCAAAGTTTAGCAATCATCAGTCACGGGAACGGATTGATGCGGTAAGAGAGAAATATCACATCAAGGAGAGGTACTATCTGTATTTAGGTACCATTGAGCCGAGAAAGAATATAAAGAGGCTTTTGGAGGCTTACGGCAGGCTCCATGATAAAATGCCGAATGCACCCCAGTTGGTGCTGGCTGGAGGACGGGGATGGCTCTGCGATGATATATATGAAACAGCAAAGGCATTGGATTTAGGAGATGATATTCTTTTTACCGGATATGTGGAAGAGGGAGAAGCGCCTGTCCTCTTAGCGGGCGCAATGGCTTTTTTATTTCCGTCCTTATATGAAGGATTTGGTATTCCTCCATTGGAAGCTATGGCCTGTGGAACCCCGGTGCTGTCCGCAGATAAAGCGTCATTGCCGGAGGTTCTTGGAGATGCGGCATTGTTGATAAACCCTGAATCTGTTGACGAAATCTGTATGGGAATGGAGCGGCTGGCAGTGGATGGGGCATTACGCAGTGAACTTTCAAGAAAAGGAAGCGAGCGTGTGAAAATATATACGTGGGAACGGTCCGCACACATATTAAAGGGAATATATGAGGAATTAGTTACATTGGAGGAAAGACATGCAGTTGTTTAAGGAGATTTATGCATATAGGGAGATGATATTCAGTCTTGTACGCAGGGACTTAAAGGGGCGTTATAAAGGTTCGGCGTTGGGATTTTTTTGGACATTTTTGAATCCGCTGCTTCAGCTGGTGGTATATACTTTTGTCTTTTCTGTTATTATGAAAAGTGATGTTGAATATTATTATCTTCATCTTTTTGTGGCATTAGTACCCTGGCTGTTTTTCAGTATGTCTGTATCAGAAGGGTGTTCCTGTATTCGGTCACAACAGGATATGGTAAAGAAAATCTACTTTCCAAGAGAAGTCTTGCCAATAGCTTATGTCACAAGCCAATTTATCAACATGCTGTTAAGCTTTGTTGTGGTTCTTCTGGTAGTTTTGTTATCCGGACGGGGGCTCAACCTTGCGGCGCTTTTATATCTTCCTATAATAGCGATTGTGGAATATTTGCTATGCCTCGGTTCAGCTCTCCTTGTGTCGGCAATTACTGTGTATGTCCGCGATATGGAGTATTTGCTGAAAATTGTCACTATGGCGCTGCAGTTTTTAACGCCGGTAATGTATTCAATTGATATTGTACCTGAGCGTTATATGGCGATTTATGTTTTGAATCCCATGACCCCGATTATCGTTGCATATAGAGATATCCTATATTATGGAAAAATACCAAGGCTTACTACACTGCTTCACGCAGTTCTAATGGGCATGGTATTGCTGGTAATTGGTTTCCTTGTCTTTGGCAAGCTGAAACGTCGTTTTGCTGAGGAGCTATAGTGGGTATGAGAGCGAAGGAGAATGATGATGAGTGACCCTATTAATATAGATGAGATTATGCAGGAGCTGCGGAATAATGCGAAAAATAAGAGCTATCCCAAGGAGGCAATTGCATTTGATGCTGTGTGCGCCAGAAAAAAAGAGACAGAGGATTTAGATTTTTTTAAGGAGCTTATGGAGAGGGATGTCCGCTATATGGACCGCAGTTACTATGTGGATTATGATCAGCCTATAACAGGCAGGAGTCCCAGGGTTAAGAAGTTTATTAAGAGCTTGTATCAGTTTCATCTCAGACCATTATGGGATGCTCAGAACTGTTTTAACTTGAAGGCGGCATCTGCTATGAACCAGATGCGGAACTTTGTGCTGCAGCAGATTGGGCAGAATGAACAGGTGGAAAAACATTTGGAAGAATTAAGGAAGGTCTGCAGGGAGCAGGAGCTTAGGATTGAGCAGTTGGAAAAGATGCTTTCGGAGGAAAAAGAATGAGGATATTTCAAATGCTGAGCAGTCTCACTTATGGTGATGCCATAGGTAATGTTGTACTAGCTCTAAAGGAGGCTATACAGAAGCTGGGGTATGAGACAGAAGTTTATGCAGAAGCCATTGATACCAGGCTGCCTGCTGGCTCTGCTAAGAAGATTCAGTATCTGCCTGAATTGCATAAGGATGATGTTGTTATAAATCATCTGTCCAACGGAACTAGTTGGAACCGCAGATTTGGTGATTTTTCCTGCCGTAAAATTATTTATTATCACAATGTTACGCCGCCTCGCTTTTTTGAGGATTTCAGTGTGGAATTGCAGATGAACTGCCATAGGGGGTTAAAAGATGTAGAGTATCTGGCAGATAAGGTTGACTACTGTCTTGCTGTTTCTGAGTTTAATAAGCAGGATTTGAGAAGAATGGGATACAGGCAAAAGATAGATGTGCTTCCAATTCTTATACCCTATGGAGATTATGATAAAACTCCTTCTCAGAAAATTTTGGATAAGTATGGAGATGGCAGAACCAATATCCTGTTTACCGGCAGGATTTCACCTAATAAAAAACAGGAAGATGTAATTAAGGCCTTTTTTTATTATAAAAATTATATGAATCAGGATGCGCGGTTGTTTTTTGTGGGAAAATATGCCGGGATGGAGGCATATTATGAACAGTTAAAACGATATGCAGAGGCGTTGGACCTTAAGGATGTATATTTTACCGGCCACATAAAGTTTGATGAAATTCTGGCGTATTATCGGACTGCAGATGTATTTGTCTGTATGAGTGAGCATGAAGGGTTCTGCGTTCCTTTGGTAGAGGCAATGTACTTTGGTGTACCTATTGTGGCCTACGATAGCTCAGCCATAGCAGATACCTTGGGCAATGGGGGAATATTGACAGAAGATAAGGATCCGAAACTGGTGGCTGAAATTATAAACAGGCTGGTTCAGGATGAGACACTGCGAAAAGAGATTATCTCCAGACAGAAGGAACAGTTGAAGCGTTTTGAATATGATAAAGTCACATCACTTTTCTCTGGTTACTTAGAGAAATTTTTGGAGGAACACAATGAAGGCTGAAAATGCAATTGAAGTTCATGATATAAAGAAAAGCTTTCGGGTATATTTGGATAAAGGCCGGACTTTGAAAGAACTGGTCTTATTCAGTAAGAGAAGAAAATATGAAGAGCGTCAGGTTCTTCAGGGGATTAGCTTTGAGGTAAAAAAGGGTGAAGCATTAGGTCTTATAGGCCATAATGGATGCGGAAAGAGTACAACGCTGAAACTTCTGACCAGAATCATGTATCCCGATTCGGGAACGATAGAGATGCGTGGGAGGGTATCCAGCCTGATAGAGCTCGGGGCAGGATTTCATCCGGATATGAGCGGACGTCAAAATATATATACCAATGCATCTATTTTTGGTCTGACAAGAAAGGAAATTGATGCAAGAGTTGATAATATTATTGAGTTTTCGGAACTGGAAGCATTTATAGATAATCCGGTAAGAACATACTCATCAGGTATGTATATGCGCCTGGCGTTCGCCGTAGCTATTAATGTAGATGCGGACATCCTTCTGGTAGATGAGATTCTGGCTGTGGGTGATGCGAATTTCCAGGCAAAATGTTTTAACAAATTAAGGGAAATTAAAGCAAACGGAACAACTATTGTTATTGTATCTCATTCGTTGGGACAGATTGAAGAAATTTGTGAGAGAAGTATATGGATTCACGAAGGAAAGATTCAGAAAGAGGGGAATCCAAGGGAGGTTCATCCGGCTTATCTGGAGTATATGGGGCAGAAACGTCCGGAGGCAGCGTTAGAGAAGGTAAAAAGCGAAGGTGAACGTCCTGGTGACGGAAGGGTGCGGATTAAAACTGTTGAGGTTATTCTCGGTAAAGAGGGCGAGTCTAATGTGTTCAGAACGGGTGAACCTGTGACATTAGGTATTGCCTATAATGTGATTGAAAGGGTAGAGGAAGCATCCATTGGGCTTGAAGTTTATAATGGGAATGGGGTTAAATGTTATTCAACTGATACAAGAACAGAAAAGATGGATTATATAAGACTGGAAAAAGATGGGGAGATTCATCTGATCCTTGAAAATCTGGAGCTGCTTAATGGGAAGTATACTATGGACTTTTCTATAAAGAGCAAAGATAACTTCCCGATTGACAGCTACGCAAAAGCATTTTCATTTGAAATGTATTCAGACGTGAAGGATACCGGCATTTCACGGCTGGCCCATAAATGGGATATAAGGAATGCATAATAAAGTTTGACTAGTTTTCCGGGAATTCAGTCAAATACTTATATACACGTTCAAAATCAAAGGGCATCAGTATATCAGGTCCACTTTCCAAGAGGATGTGGCGGGTATTGATGTCTTTTATGAATTCCAGCAATTGTTCCGGATGTAAGGGATAAATGCCTTTGATGCCTGATAAGCTCTTAATATACTCTTCATCCGGAAAAACACCGTCCAGAAGGGAGACAACCGGAATACCGCTGAAGGCAGCCTCAAATATGATGGAGCTGTGGCCACTTCCTATGATTAGGTTATGTTCAGCCATCACGTCATAAACAGATTGGGACGAATCAAGAATTTGATATCCTTCCTTTGACAGGATAGGGGTGATTCCTGCATCTCCAGCCGGCATTTTAAGAGGAATATTAGGACCGGTATAGCGGCGGAACCAATCAGCATAACCTTCTGCGCCAAGCTGTTCATAGAAAGTGATAATATTGCTGGGAAAGAAGACTGGGGAATAAACGGGGCTATCCAGGACTATGGACGGACTTACTGTGCGTTGTTTCTTCATCCAGCCAACAACCTCAACCCGCCGGCCGCATCCTAAAAGACGATAGTAGAGGTTGTGGGCATAGGGCAGCATTATCATATCAAAGAGGTCCAGCCATGGGATTTCACTGGGATGTACAAAGCTTTCCATGTCGTGGGGATAGAATACGGAATAGGCTGGCTTTAAAAAATCTATAAGTTCAATGACTGATATCATATTGCGGTCTTTGCCGTAGAAATAGTGGTAGTTAAATTCATCGAACCATACATGGGCAGAGGAAATCAGGACAATGCTGCTCTGCTTTTTTATTTCCTCTAATCGATGATACAATTCTCCGCGCTCATAGGGAAACTTCTGGTCATCTATTACCAGGACTTGATGGTCTCTGTTTTCCATGAAGTGCACCAAGGGCATCAGAGAATTTTCGCCGCCGTATCCATGAAAGATGTAGCTATAAGTTTGAGTTGCCAAGATTAATGTTCCTCCAATTCATAATTATAAAACTCTGGTGAAAGACGTCCTGTCCTTCGGGCAATGTATAGAATGACAGATGAAAAGGAGGAATCCTCCTCATTATTGCTGCCTGCATATAAAGGATAGAAGCAGTCATGATGCCGTTCGTCTCTCAGATAGTCATATCTGGTAGTTGGAAGCAGGTTGACATCATATGTTTTTGAGATCCGATATGCACTGATTTCAAAAAAACCGTTCCGATGAAGCTGTGAACGTACGAAAGAATCCGGAAGCAGGTAAGGGTAGTAGCCAGTACCGTGATTCTGTTCATCCAGACTGTAGATTGATTTACCGGATATCGGGGGGCAGCTTGTGCTGGGAAAGTATAATACAAGATTATCAACCGATAAAAGGGCTGGACGACCGGAGGCGTCAGGCTGCTTAAGCTTTCTTCCGGCATACTGAAGGGTGACTGTGTTACAGCCCGGATTTAGGGATAACATTAGAGTTACCCTGCACTTTGTACCGGAATATTGAATAGGAAGGGTCTTTCCATGGAAGAGAATGGAAACCTCGCAATTGATATCCAGGACGGTCAGCGTAAAATCAAGAGTAATCTGACGATAGTCCATGCTTTGGTTTATAAGGTGAATAGAACCATTTATTTCTGGGCCGGACATCCATCGGCAGGGAGTACCATCAGGACGAAACTCCAGTCGGTCCCAACTACTGCCCCACACGATATTTATATGTGTCTGGGAGTAAGGAAGCTGTGGCATGGTAAGGACAAGGGTATCTTCAGTGGAGCTGATAAAAGAGAATAACATATCTGCAGTAAGCAGGTGAAAGAGGATATCCGGGTTAGTAATAAAGCAGCTGTTCTTTGGGGCAGACAGAAGGGATTTTATATGTTCACCTATATCTTCTGCTTTCATATGTGCCATTTCTGTATTTAAAACTGAATTTGCCGGATTCAGCACAGAGGCCAGATGACCAATGCTGGTTAGGGATGGCAGCTCAGTAAGACAGTTGGAAATTTGGCAAATCTGACCTTCTGATAATGCACTGTACTCTGTGTCAAAGGAATAATCATGCTCAGTAAACTGCTCTGCTAAGAATCCAAAGCGGCCGCAGAAGAGAGGTGGGGAAAAAATGTTGTTGTCATATTTGGGTATTCTATCTAAATGCAGAAGCTTGAGCAGTTTTTCCATTCCCTTATAAATATAACAATCTGATTTATAGGAAGCAATTCCTTCTATAAAAAAACGATTTCCAAATTCCGGGGAGCGGGTAATCCAATAGATGAAGCCCTTTCTTGACAAGCCTTTTGATAACATCTCTACAGCATGCTGCATTTCGAACGGATTCAAAGAACGGCCAAGCATGATATGATAGCATTGTGTAATGAATTCAGCATCATCAGTTATTTCTAGTAAGGATATAGTGTTTAATATGGTGTTTTGCATAGGAACCTCCTTAATTAACTAGAATGTACATGATATGGGGCAGTGTGTCAAGGAGAAATATAGATAATTATGGGACGGACCATCAGGGCTGCCTTGCTCATATCCAGCACCAGCTCAAGGACAGTATGGAAGATGAACCGGACGTGGAACAGACGGATGCATACCTTGAACCGTGAGATGATTCATTCTGGCACAGCCTGGAAGCCTGTAATGTCTGCGATAAAGAGAAAAGCGCAAAATTGGAGGCGTGCTACGACCAGATAGTAGAGAAGGAAAAGGAGGAGTACGAAAACATATTAGCCACCGAGTATTATAAAGAACGATACAATCTATCTGTCCGAATGGAGAAATACAGGGAAAACCATTTCCTGTTCTTTCATAATCTCCAGGTGCCAGCCACCAAAAACGAAGCAGAGAGGCTGTTGAGAGGGGATAGACGAAAACAAAAAGTGAATCTATTTGACGGAGTATCCCAGATATTTGGATAAAAAAACGATGGTTGTAACTGAATTCAGTCTACATCATTGGTTTATTTATTTCAAGTCGATGCCTAAACAGTAACCTATACAGTATTGAGGTAGGATTTTCTATTTACTTTTACAGTGGCGTGAAGTATACTTAAGCGTAGTACGGATTAGGAAAGCTATGAGTTCCAGGTTGATGTATAGAGGTGGAAAACGTAGTCACTTAAGACTTACTATGAAGAAAATTTCTAGGATGAATGGTTTAATGATATGGCTAGGAACGCTTTTGAGCGTATACTAGCAGAGTTAATTGTACTGTAGGGCATAATGGAACAATTAAAATTAGAGAAGTTAAGGAAATATAAGAATGATACAGTTGGATGATAACAAGTTGCGGCAGTTGCAGAAGATTGAGATAGAGATGCTTCTAGAGATTGATAGAATTTGCAGAAAGCATAAAATAAATTATACGATTATTGGTGGTACACTGTTGGGAGCAGTGCGGCATGGAGGCTTTATTCCGTGGGATGATGATGCAGATGTTGCTATGTTAAGACCCGAATATGAGCGGTTTTGTAAGGTATGCGAAAAAGAATTGGATAATACACGCTTTTATTTTCAAGATATGGATAATACGCCAGGATATCGTTGGGGATATGGAAAATTTAGACGAAAAGATTCCTTGTTTTTACGAGAAAATCAGGAGCATATGCCATACGAACAAGGAGTGTTTATTGACATATTTCCGCAGGACGCAACACCTGATAATGCTGTGTTAAGAAGGCTCCATGATTTTTCTTGTTTTTGTGTGAGGAAACTCTTATGGTCTGAGGTCGGAAAAAAAGCAGAGCATAATTGTTTTAAACGTATATGTTTTATCATGTTAAGTAAAATTCCGTTTAAGCTGGTACAGATAATGTATCGGGGATTAATTATTCGCAATCAGAAGACTGAATTAGTTAGAACATTGACGTTTCCGGCGCCTAAGAGAAAGTACGGGTATAAGAGAGTTTGGTTGACAGAGACAGATGATATAAAATTCGAGCAATATACTTTACGTGGAGTAAAGGATTATGATGGGTGGCTACGATGGGAATTTGGAAAATATATGGATATTCCACCTGAACATAAGAGAAAAACACATCCCATTACAGCGATTATATTACCCAATATTAGGGAGGAATAATATGGCGAATCTAGCACTGATTATTGCAGGAGGAACAGGAACCAGAATGCATCAAGATATACCAAAGCAGTTCTTAAATGTGGAAGATAAACCAATTATTGTATATACGTTGGAGGCATTCCAAAATCATCCGGAAATAGATTCTATTTTTGTTGTGTGTCTGGATGGGTGGCAGGGTTTTTTAGAAGCGTATGCAAAGCAATTCAACATTACAAAGTTAGAAAAAATTGTAAATGGAGGCGAGAATGGACAAGCATCCATTTACAATGGAATAACTGCAATTGCAGATCACTATGCCAAGGAGGATTTAATATTGGTACATGATGCTATACGCCCTATGCTGTCAGCTGATATTATATCAGACAATATTGCAATATGCAAGAAATATGGGAATGCAATTACTGTGATTCCTTGTATGGAGGCGATGTTAAAATCGGAAAATCAAAAATCATCGAATGAGAGTATTTTAAGAGATTCTTTATTTAGAGCACAGACCCCCCAGACAGTTAGTGTGGGAGAGGCAGTGAAACTTCACCAAGAGGCGAAAATGAGTGGGATTACTGATTCAGTAGCAACTTGTACCTTGTTAATTGAATTAGGAAGGAAAACATTTTTTGCTGCGGGATCAGAATTAAACATAAAAATTACAAAGGCGGATGATATCGAATTGTTTAAAGCATTGTTGGCTAATAAATCAAGTCGTTGGTTAAAGTAAAGCAGAAAAAATTTGGTGTGGAGGGAGAAATATATGAATGTTTCAGAATATATAATTAAATATATTGAAGAAAAAAGAATAAATCATATTTTTGCTGTAGTGGGAGGCGCTTCTTTGTGGCTGTTTAAGGCGTTGAATGACTCCGGAGAGATAAAACCTATTTTCACTAACCATGAGCAAGCGGCGGTTATGGCGGCTGATGGCTGGGCGAGAGTCAATTGTAAACCAGGAATTGTATTTACAATTAATGGCCCTGGTATGACAAATACTGTTACAGGAATTGCGCAGGCATGGGTTGATTCATCACCGGTTATTTTAATTACTGGGAATTCAAATTCTGCTAGTGTAAACTATGAACGTCAGAGAAATATGAGGCAGTATGGGACTCAGGATGTCAGGACGGATTTAATCATGCATCCAATAACAAAAAAAACTTTTTATTTAGACAGAGCCTCGGACGTGAAAAAATGTTTGGATGAAGCTTTTTATGTTGCGATGGAAGGCCGCCCTGGACCAATTTGCATCGAAGTGCCAATTAATATTCAGTCCAGTCAGGTCCCGGAAGGTTTAGAAGGATGGGAACCAGAAAAAAAGATTCGACAATATGGAACAGAAAAAGTTAAAATGATTATTAGTAAAATTAATGCCGCAAAAAGACCATTAATATTGGCTGGTCAGGGTGTGAGATTGTCGGGTGCGGTAGAACAGTTGAATGTACTCACCAGAAAAATGGGAATTCCAGTGGTTACATCAAGAATGGGAATTGATGTTATAAGTGAAGACAGTGAGTTTTATGTGGGAAGGCCAGGGAATCATGGGAGTCGCGCTGCACATTTTGCAATTCAGACATGTGATTTACTGTTGATTCTTGGTAGTCGAATGGCTCCTAATACAACAGGATATCATGTGGAAGGTTTCTCTAATCAGTCATATAAAATTTTGGTTGAGATAGATGAGAGCGAAATGGAAAAGAATTTACTTAAAATTGATGAAGTTATACCGGGTGATATAAAAGAATTTTTAGAGGAAACTTTGTGTCTTGTCGATACTATGGGGAAAATGGAACATCATGAGGTTTGGCAATCATGTTGCCAGAAATGGAGAGAAACTTATCCCATTATAAAGCCAGAATACTATCAGACTAAGAAACTAAGTACATATGCTGCGGTGGAAACAGTCGCTGATTTAGCGGAGGAAGGTGCTTATATTCTTTCGGATACAGGTTCTTGCTGTAGTATTGTGGCACAGGTCTGGAAGATAAAAAAACAACAGAGATTATTCATTTCGGGTGGTTTATCTGCTATGGGGTATTGGGCAACTTCAATGGGAATTGCATTGGACAAAGGTTTGAGTAATCAGGTGATTTGTTTTGTGGGCGATGGAAGCTTGCAGATGAATATACAGGAACTAGCTACTTTGAATCAGTACCAAATACCTGTGAAGCTTTTTGTAATTAGTAATAATGGTTATCAATTTGTGAGAATGTCACAAGAGTCCTATGGATTCAATCCTACATATGGTACATCTGTTGCGGAGGGGGTTCCTATTCCTGATATTAAACGATTGGTTGAAGCATATGGACTTAATTACGTGAGTTGTGATAGTATAGAGAGTTTGGAAGATATTGTAAAAATTACAATTAATCAAAATGGTCCCATAGTATGTGAGATTTTTGTGGATGAAAATCAAGAGGTTTGCCCTAGGTTGAAATCAGTAGCTTTACCAGATGGTACGTTTAGGGCACCGAAATATGAGAATTTGTATCCGTTCTTACCTGAAAACGTATTGGAAAAAGAAAAAAAGATGGCTATGCGAAAAGAAGATAAAAAATAATTAAGTGTAAAGTCACCGGTCGTAATGATGCATAAACGTTGTCTCTTTTCTGAGGGAATGGTTGGTTATCCTCCATGGTTATCGACATAGTTGATGAACTGATTACTGTCATATCCTCTGTTTACTAATATTTGGCTTTTTTCTATATCTATTAGCTTTAATAGCGGAATGACATATGTGATATCATTATCTATGTCCTTCACCGATTATAAGGCGAACAGGATAGCTATATGTATCCACTGCGGCATGAATTTTTATGCTGGCTTTTTCATAGTTGTGTCCAATTTCTGTTGGAATCCCCTTTTTATACGCCAGTGCTTTCGGCAAAGAGTAAATCAGCAAGATGGCTCCATTCATTATCTGTTATCTCGTATTGTCTTGACATAATGAACACACTTTTTTAAAATGAAGAAGGTGATAAAAGCATATGTTTTGTGCGACTTTTGATTTTTAAAATACGCTATAGTGCTCCATCCGGTCAGATGAATCACTGGCAAGAATTGTTTGGTATTGTTATATATATATTTAATTGAGAGTTTCAAGGAAAGGTAATTATGAAGATTTATCAAAAAATTGTAGTCTGGGGATCGGGAATTAGAGGAAAAGGTTTTATTGATTACATTGGATGCGAAAATGTTATTGTAATTGTGGATAATGGTTTAAGCAGAGAGCATAGTGAATATTGTTCTGTCCCGATAGTTGGATTTGATACATATTTAGAGAAATATCGTGATTATTTTATAGTTATTACCCCCATGATATATGAAGATATAGTAGAACAGTTAAAGGAAAATCAGGTGTTTCAGTATTTTGTGCTGGCAGAAAATCCATCAGAAATACAAGGTTATGGAATAGCAGATATATTTGAACATTTACCTGTCAGGTATGATGTGGGAGCATGTAATGTTATTTATGGAGCGGAATTATTTGGAACTTTATTATATGATTTTTTAAGAAACAAGGGTTGTGAGAGAGTTTTTATTATGCTTCACAATGATATGGATTTTCAAAGACGGGAGGCATATAGGAAGTGTTATCATATGTTTAATATCATTGATAACATAGAACAGTTGGGTAATAAATACGGAAAAATATTTGTGACAGTGAGTGATTATAATATTGAGAGCCTTGATAAAAAAAATTGGACGGAAGAAAATGCCTTTGATTTTTCAGATCGAATTTCAGCATACAAAAATATTGTATTAGAAAAATTCAAAAATGTCGAAAAAGGAAAAAGAGGATTTATAGTATGTACAGGGCCAAGTCTGCGTATGGAAGATTTGAACATGCTAGATATACATGATGAGGTGTGTATAAGTATGAACAAAAT
>ERZ791765.1247-NODE-1247-length-16775-cov-2.908852_pt1 | contig 16775 bp, 11 predicted proteins | sample MGYA00509949_ERZ791765 | MGnify/ENA primary metagenome ERZ791765 (study PRJEB30046, sample SAMN00791980) | human gut metagenome | study: EMG produced TPA metagenomics assembly of the A metagenome-wide association study of gut microbiota in type 2...
AATGCTTATTTTACAATACTTTCATACATACGATACAGTCTGCTACTAAAAATAAATAATGTATAAGTTTTTAAGAATTTATGATGTAAAAACAAAAGGTAATGAGGTATTAGCTGCTAGATATGAAGTGTTAAGTGAATTTGAAGAGTTTAATTATGATGAATTAATGGAACAACAACTTATAAATATATGTAAGAGTAAGAATATGCCTGATATTAATGAAGGTTGTATATATTCAGTTGTTAAATATGAAAATGATATTCCAGTAGCAGATGAAGCCCAGCTTTTCTATCATACAGATAATAATAGTGAATCTTTCTTAGATATAGCAGATTGGGATGCAAGAATTATTACAGGTGTAGCATTAGGATGCGATTTATCAATAAGTAAAAATTCTACATTAAATAATAATGTACATAATGATAAATTGGAGAATAGCTATGAAGAATATAGAAAACTATATGATGAATATTCACAGAAAGTAAAATATCCTGAATATGGTGAATGGTGCAAGGAAAGTATTGTTAAAATTATTAAGGAGCAAGGTATAAGCGACAATGAAGAATATCTTATAACAAAGGTATTCAACCCTAATAGTGACTTGTACGAGTGCTTAGATGGTAATGATCCAGAATATGTTTTAGCTTGGATTAACTCTAAACCACAATATAGAGAAAGCCTGTTTAATACTATATATGATGGATTTTATGATGTTTATGCGGATAAGTATGAGGCTATGAATAAAGAACTAGCTAATATGGAATATGAATGTTGTACAGGCAAAGATATTCTTGCTGAACTTATAGGAAAAAATGACAATTCTAATATTGATTTATTTTATAAAGCACTTGAAGAAATTGGTGTAAATGGATTTAAAGAATTTATTTTGCAGTTAGTACAGAAGCAGTAAATAGGTCTTATTTTTATGGACCATATGAAAAAGGCTTTAAATAAGGCATAACAAAATGTGATTAATCTATTTTCATAACAGAGAATAGTATTAATAGATGGAAGTCCTGACAGACATAAGCTTCTGTCACATTAAAAACATAGAGGTGTATGGCGAAATGCTGTATACCCAATAAATGAAACAGAGAATGTATATAGAGAGATATGTTTGCGCTGAAAGTAGCAAGCTAACGATTGGTGTAAATAGCAAATCTTCTTTCTTAAATTTTATAGTAGCAAATATCAGTGATGATGCTGGTAAATTGAAGAGTACGGAATAACAGGCATAGTGTCAGAAATGGCATTTAATTTTGATTGGGGGAATGAGTTATTAATACAAAGAATATTGTTATTTTTAATCAGAGAATGGCTGGCTATCTAATGCAAAAGGGATATGTACTTATAGATATGCGACCAGATATTAAGAGTTCAAGCGGTAAGAATATTTTTCTATTTAAAGATACACCACAGATTAGACAATCTATGAGCGATTATCTTAATCAGTAGTCGGGGGTGTGCCAATGAAAAGAAGAATCACAGATGTTATAAGTAAAGAAGATGTTAGGGTATGGAAGCCTGGAAATAATGTCTTAATATCAGCACCAATGGGAGCTGGGAAAAGCTATTTTTGTAAAAATACCTTGTATGATTTAGCAAAAGAAGTAGGTGGAAAAATTCTGATGCTAATTCACCGTTCTAATTGTGTCGAGCAGTTTAAGTATGAAATAGAATCTGATGGTAAACAAGATGTAATAGATGTTGTTACATATCAGTCTTTGGAATATGGCAGACTTCATAATACAAGTAAACAAATCAACTTATCTAAATACAAATATGTCGTATCTGATGAATTCCATTATTTTTTTAATGACAGTAGTTTTAATAACAAAACGGCAGTATCTTTTCAGATGATTATGAATAGTGAGGATTCTATTCATGTATTTATGTCTGCAACAGGTGAACATATGGCAAGGTATATGAAAAAATATATCAAAGATAATGGATTAGAAGAAGCCATAGAATATGAAGTACCTTTTGACTTCTCATTTATAAATTCACTTACCTTTTTTCACAAAGATACAACTATGGAAGAGTTTATAAAAGAAGGGATTGAAAAAGGTCATAAGGGAATATTTTTTATTCAATCAGCAGAAAAAGCTTATAAGCTTTATGCAAAATATAAGAAATACTGTGTATTTAATTGCAGTGCTAACAATGGAAAATATTATGAATATGTTGACAAAGAGAAGATAAAGAATATCTTAATCAACCAACGATTTGAAGAACAATTTTTGATAACAACATCCTGCTTTGATGCTGGCATAAATATCATTGATAAAGATGTGAAGCATATTGTAATTGATATAGTTGATATTGGCTCTTTAATTCAATGTATGGGTAGAAAACGAATACAGGATGAAGAAGATAAAATTTATGTTTATATCAAGGTAATAAACAATCAGAAATTAGCTGGATTAAAAAGAAGCATGGAACAAAAAGTTGAGATGGCAGATTATTATATGCAAAATAATTATTCAGTAGAAAAGCTGATAGAACAATATCCAATGCAAAACGATGTAAATAATATTTTGTATGACGACCTCATGTATGATGAAAATAGAAATATAATTCCTAATTCATACACAAAAGCCATTAACGAACCTATGTATTTTAAGAAGAAAGAGGATATAGCAGACTATTCTATAATGCTTGAAAAATATGGGAAATTTGGATATTGCAAATATCTTGCTGCAACTTTTGGATTTATTGATAAAGAGACAGGGAGTTACACATACAGAATGATAAATGAAGAATATGAATTAGAGGACTATTTGGAAAAAATGGTAACGGATAATATGGTCTTACTACAATTAAGAGATAGAAGTGAGTTGATTAAAAAAATCAATGCAAAACAGAATGGGAAATTATTGAGAAAAGCAGCCACATTAAATCAAGTGTTGGAAGAAAGAGAGGTTGATTACAGAATCAAAGAATTTCCTACCACACGATATATTGAGGATTCTAAAGGCAACAAAAAGAAGAAAATATATAAGAGTGCATGGAAGATTGTAAGATTTTAAAATCACTTTTCCGAGGGCGGTTAATCTTACTGACGGTGTTTGAAAATGATTTTGACTACCCTATTTGGGTGTAAAGCTTATAATAGAAACTTCATCCAAAAAAGGTAGTCAAGAAAATTTTTTAGGGTGGATTCTCTAATATATTATATTAGGAAAACCCACCCAAAATAAAAAATTACAACTGATAATAATTTTCGCTTGATTGGACTGACATATTGCGTAAGCAAGCTAAGATGGCTGACTAACAGGGTGTGGGATGTTCCCACTAATATATCCTACTTTCTTTGAAACCAACCTTTTCTACTAAGCTACACAACGCAATCAAAGATTGCTGTTTCGCTAAGTGAAAAGCCTGCGCCAAAGAAAGATAGCAAAGAAAGCGCATGAATCAAAAATAATTATTCATTTAGGTGATCAGTGCAAATTTGACAACAATCATATCCAGATTCAGCATCACACCAACGTAAATCATGATCACAGTATACTCGTAAAAAGTCACCCTTTTCATAATCTTTTTCTTGATTTACATTGGATGGATTCACCCAATATTTTCGTGCAAAGGGGCAATTGCTTAAATTGTCCCAATCTGTTATTACGGGATAATGATCGTCAAAATCTAAGTTGTGTCCATTCATAATATCACCTCCTCCTATACGTAAAATATTATAGCATATTATTATGAAATAAAATGCTATGAGATGGAGAAAAACAACATTGTTAGCAAAAATGAATGGTTAAAGATGAATTGATTATACATGAAGAAGGAGATTTTAATAATGGCAAATAAGATAATAAAGTTTAATACAAAAGTGATTCGTAATAATAATGTATATCTGAAGGTATCAGATGTTGCAAAGGTATTTAATATGAAGATGGTGGATTTTAAGCAATCACATTCTGATGTTATAGAGAAGATACCTGCATGTGGTGACTGTATTTTAGAAACAGAATTCAATAAATTATTATCAGAAGATTTTAGTGCTATGGAGAAACAAGGACAGTTAGAGATAACAAAGATAGAATCACTAAGGGCAAAAACTGATTCTGTTATAAGTTTTCAGTCATTAAAGATGCTGATAGGAAGAAGTATGTTGCAGCAACTAGCAGATATGAAAAGCTGTAAGTCTATTGAAGAATATATAACAACATATGAGTTACCAAAAGAGATGAACAAAGAACTTAAAGAATTGATGCAAAATTCTGAAAGAAATACCGGATATATTAAAATGGTTGATTATACATTTCATAAGACAGATGAGTTTGATATAGAAAAGATAAGATCATTTGGATTAGATGTGCAGGTGCTTACATCTATTAAGTGTGATGGTAGGATGAACTTAGATGTATTTGTTGTTGGTAAAGGAATATTCTATGGAATAACAAATTATGGAGATTATGAACAATGGGACAATCTATATACAAATAGTAATGGAGATTTAATACTACCATATTGTGACTTTGATTCTAACAGTCCAGAAGAGATAGAGATTAATCTTTCTCAGAGCGGAATAGATAGAAATTTTCAAGAGCATACAGTCATTGAAAATATGCTATGGTGCATACAGAATCTTCCAGTTACAGAGATAGAAGATTATGAATATGATGTAATTGGTTGTGATTTAGAAACAATTAAGTTTTCGGTATCTATAGAGCTTCTTATTAAAATGATAAGACCAGATGCGGTCATTACATTATTTATTGATAAGGTTGTTGATATTGATAATGAATGTTACTTGACTGATGTAAAAGATATGAAAGTGTTTTCAGAGTAAAAGGTAAGGTGATAATAATAACAAATATAACACATATAAAATTTATAAAAGTATTAGATAAGTTATATAGAGTAACATATATATCATTATCAGATATGAGCATAAGTGCATCTGAATGTGAAAATCCAGCATCAGTGGCTGCGAAAGATGTATTTTTGCTTGAAGAGTTGCAGGAATTTCATATTACTCTGTATAACAAACACGAAAAGCCAAATATTACGGACTTTTCAGAGTGGAAAAAGCAGCATAATTGCCAATGAAATCGACATTTCTTTAAGGTGTATATGTCATTATATACATAGGGATAAATTACATAAAATGGTATCAAATACGGGTGATATTGTTTTAGATAGTAAATTGTGTATCTGACAGATAAAAGTGTCTGTTTGGTCTGTCAGAAGCGATTTATCCCTTGTATGGGATGGTAATTATAATGTGTGTGTACATTGATAATTGAATATTGATGGTTGATATGGTATAATTCACCATTATATAAAATTAGAGGTGAATTATGAGTATAAATGTATTTTTGACAATTTATTTGACATTGCTAATTTTTACTTTTGTATTAGAAGTATATATTTTATTAAATAATAAAAGTCAGCATTTGAGAATATCATATAAATCGTTAAAAAATATTTGCAAAAAAATAAATGCTACATCTGAGGAACGCAATCAAATTATGTCCAGGGAAATTTGTAGATTTTATAATGAATATACTCAGGAGATACCTAGGATAAAAAATTTTTTTCCTAATGTTGTTGTATGGATTGATGCAATTATTTTTAGAGTAAATTGTGGAGAGAAAAACGCCTCTATATTACAAGACTATATTGATGATTTGAAAAATGCAAGGGACTTATTAGCGAAAAATAATCCTTATAATAAATGCGAAAAATATCAACAGGGAATTTTAAATGATATAAGTAGATTACAAACAAAAGAAAATGAAATAGTAGTTCAAAATATAATAAATAGAACAGAGGAAGAATTTTTAAGACTTACGGGAGAAGTTGAAAAAAACAATAAATTGAATATGATTTCAATTCTTATAGGAATTTTTGGAATTATTGTTTCAGTGTTAATGACATTTGTAAAATTATAAAATTTACCAGCCATCAATATTCGGTGGTTGGTATTTTTTTTACCCAAAATCACAACAAGAACAGAGAATATTATATATAGAAAGACATTTTTACGAAAGGTGGTAGAGTATTATAGCAGTTAATTATACAAAGGATTGTAATGCAATTTACATTCATTCAGTAGAAGCTAGTAGCTTATTTTTACAAGAGGTGGCAGATAAGAATAAGGACAAAAAAGTTATGTGTAAGTTTAGTGATTGGTCTGAATTCAAGGTGACACATAAAAAGTCAGTTATATCTGATAGTTTGTTTTTAAGGTTTATGAACAGTAGTATTACAAGAGAAAAAAGACAGAATGTAGATTATTGTAAGGATTTTATAGTTGTAAAGTTCCAATACAATACAAAATATAAGATAGTAGATAATGAAAATAATACTGAATCTCAGGAAGTCCAGTTGAATAAGAATGACCTTAGAAACAAGTATTATAAAGATGGAGTGTCTTACAGTTATTATAAGAAAGATAAGAGTGGAAACATAAAGAGTGTAAAGACGATAAAGTATAAAATGCTGTATAGGACAACTGGAAAAGCTAAAAAGGGTGAATGTACATTTATAAGAGAAGAGTTATTTGATAAAGCTATTAATTATCTTACGATGGGATTATATGCAGTTATGGATAAGGAATCTAAGGCTGATCCAGATAAGGTATTTAAGTTAGTGGAGTTATGTGCTTATGATACATTAACAACAGCTACTGCAAAAGGATTTATGAATGTACCATTGGATAACATACTTGTAGTGCAGGATGAAGATGTATATTCAGATAAAATGAAGGCAGCCGTTGTAGGTCTTAAAGATGTTGAGATAATAAAACAATTAGATGAGTATGTTGTCGATTTCGATAATCCTAAAGTGGAAAAAATTCTTAATAAAAAGGGATATACATTTTGTAGTGATAAGTCTGATAAATATACTTTTATAGCAGAAAAATCTAAGAAGGCATTAAAAGAGTATGGTATAAGAATAAATGGTGGATATCCAGGCGAACATAAAACAACAGAGAAAAAGTATTCTGAGAAGCAATGTAGCGTTAAATATACAGAAGAGAACATAAAAAATGTACTCTGGGATGGAATGGGTCTTGTGGATGATTCTATTTTTCCAGATGGACATGTTGGCTTTGTATATCTTAGGTCACACTTTTTTAAAAGCTGTTTGTTCAGAGGAAGTATACAGCAGTTCTTTAAAGATTATTGTGAGCAGCAGGGCATAAATTATGATACAGCATATATAGGTGATGACACAGATTTATTTGGCCGCAGAATGAAATTATCAGATATAAAGATGGTAATTACAAACAATTCTATTAAATGGATTAAGTTCATAGACATGATGGGTGGTACATATAAGAAAGCATTTAAGTACTACAATAGGATTATGAAGCAGTATGGTAATTGCTTTGCAATCGTAAAGTCGGCACATGAAAGTAAGCTGGGAAATTATCAGGTATCATCATATCAGATGAATGGTTCGCTACCTACTAATAATCCACAAGTATTAAAGCCTATAGCTGATATAGGAATAACCAAGGCTAATAATATGAAGAAATCTGTTGATGAATATATCAAGTATTTGGAGCAGACGAAGAATGACTTCAATATAAATGGAATGTTACTTGCACTTGTAAGACATAACTCAGAGTTCACGAAAACAAGGTTGTTTAGAAAGAAATGGACTGAGGACGTTAGTAAGTATAAGACAGCTTTAATGCAAGGTGAATTACCGCAGGAAGGTGACAATCTTACTATCATGGATAATCCAGTTGCATTATTAGACAAGGTTGTATGGAATGTTGATAATAATGCAGGTGATAGGAAGTATGCCCCATATACAGAAGGATGTTTTGAAGTGGTTAGTGATGGTATTCAATGCTATACACCAAGATTTGCTGAAGGTGAAAGGCTTGCAGCTTTTAGAAGCCCACATAACAGCCCTAATAATATTGTTCATTTATATAATGTATATCCAGAACGATTAGTTAAGTATTTTTCCAATATTGGTAATAATGTAATAGTCTTTAATGCAATAGGAACTGATACTCAAGCAAGACTTAATTCACAGGACTGCGATTCTGATTTTGTCTATGCAACTAATCAATCTGAAATGGCAGAGTTAGCAAGAACAGCATACATCAACTATCCTACTATTATAAATGACATAGCGGAATCTGGAAGTCATTTATACCATATGACACAGGCTGATTATGCAAAGATGGATAATGCAATGGCTGCTACACAGGCTGATATTGGAGTATCAACAGATACAGCACAGTTAGCTATGAGTTATTATTATGATAGTGATATGCAGGATAAGGAGCTGGAAGATTGCTTTATAATTTTATCTGTGTTGGGGCAGGTCGCCATCGATCTTTGTAAAAAAACATATGATATAAATGTTAAGAATGAAATAACAAGGATACAGAGATTGCAATGTATGAATAGAGTAGGTAAAACAAAATATCCAGAATTTTATGCAGCCATAAAACGGGCAAGAACAGACAAAAAGTTTGAAACTGAAGAAGTGGGGCATATGAATTGCCCTATGGATATATTGTATGACCATATTAATCAAAGTATTGCCAGAAGAGTTGATAATACAAGGTACATAGATTTATCTAGTTTAATAGATAAAAGCTTGATTGACAAGAAAGATATTAACAAATATAAGACAGATAAATTTAAAGAGGAATTTAATAAGTATAATGAATCTGTTCATAAATTAAATGCTAATGCAGATGATTATGATGAGGCTATATTATATAAGTTAAAAAAGTTACAGGCTACAATATTAGCTAGTAAATTCAAAAAGGATATGTCTATTAATACTTTTATAGCACTTATAAAGTATGCAGATTGCAATGATAATTCAGTATTACTTAATGAACTTTTTAAGGTTAGTGAAAAATTGTTTATACAATGCTTTGTGAAAAGTGACGAAAATACATCAAAAATTTTGTAAAAAGTGCAAAAATCTCATATAAAATAAGGCTTTTAGATGTCTACATATGAAAGAAGATATAATGCAAGGTGAAAAGACCGTAGGCTAAGTAGCTGTGTTATATTCTTCTTTCAAGAGAAATCATTCAATCCCAATTATAATAGAGTAAATAAGTTTTTTGTTGGAGAGAGTTCTTGTTTGCTCTATTATTTTGTCTAAAAAAATTGGAATACATTAAAGGAAGGAGGATAATGAGTTGACCCAAGAAGAGTTAAGAAATCTTTATAAAGAAAGATTAACGAGAGAGAAGCAGACATATATTTCTAAAGTTATCGGTATAGATGGAAGTATATTAAGCAAGTTTAAGTTAGGAAAGATAGATCTATATCCGCAGTTGTTTTCAAAACTGGAAAATTATCTTATTAATTCATAGTATTTATCAATTATATTAAAACTATATTCAATTTATTCCAGATTATTCTAATCAAATTATCCCTATAAAAATATGAAAATAAAAGTTAATGACATGGTTCTTTATGATGAATCTATTTATACAGTTGTTGCAATAATCTTTGCAACTATCTATTTACGAATCAGTTATGATTCAGTTTCTTATGATTATGATATTAGTGAAGTATATAAGGAGTACAAAGATGTTGAGTTCTTATATACGTAGGAAGGAAATGTGTATTGAAAAGTAAATATGATGATGTAGATATGCTATTGAACGATATTAAGTCTGATATGGAAGATGTATTGTCTAAGGAAGTATTTGATGAAGCAAGAGACATTGAACTTGAACATATTCAAATGGAAGTTATTAACAGAAGCACACCTACTATTTATAAAAGACGTACTACGGGCGGTATTGATGATCCTAACAATATAGTAGGTTTCGTTAAGAATATGACACTTACTGTAGACAATGTTACTCAGTTTAACAATGGTTACGGCACATATAATCATGGCTATGGATTACCCCAGTTAATAAATGATGGCAGTAGAAGTAATGGCTTTTACTATGACTTCCCAGGAGAGCATAATCTGCCAAGACCATTTGTTGATTATGCTGTAGATGAGATTGAAAAGTCAGACAGGATAGACAAAATATTTCAGAGAGCAATGAGGAAAAGAGGCTATGATGTTAAGTGAAAATTGTAGAGAAAATTATGGAAAGGAGCAAATGATTGAAACAAATAAACATTAAACCAAATTTGGACGAATCCGAGTTTAGGAAGAAACTTAAGGATATTGAATCTGGTAAGTATGATATCAATATCAATGTTAATAGCAAGAATACTGTACAAGGTCTGAATAACATTAGTAATTCAGCAAAAAATACTACAACAGTATTTGGTAGATTAAAGAATGCAGTATCAGGTACATTTTCGAGTAGGAAAATAGAAACTACTGCTTATTTAGCATTATTAAAAGAAATAAATGATGCTGCTGAACGTGCAAAAGATACTATGGTACAGCTTGATAAGGTTGTAACTGATTTATCAGTTGCCACAGGAGATAGCAGATCAAGTGTTAAGGACTTACTTAAAGATTATAACAGTATGGCTAAACAGCTTGCAAGTACAACAACGCAAGTTGGTCAAGCAGCAGACGATTACTTAAGAGCAGGTAAGTCAATGAAGGAATCTAATCAGTTAATTAAAGATTCAATTATGCTTAGTAAGTTAGGTCAGATTAATTCTAGTGAAGCGACAGAGGATTTATTAGCAACTATGAATGGATTTGATATGTCTGTTAATCAAGTAAATGATGCATTAGATGCTATAGTTGCTATTGATATGGCGGCTAGTACATCATCTGGTGATATAGCCACAGCATTAAAGTATTGTGCTAGTAGTGCAGATATAGCAGGAGTATCATTTAATAAGCTGGCTGCTATGATAGGTACAGTACAGGATAAGACAATGCAATCAGCAGAAACTGTCGGTACATTTATGAATACTTTGTTATCAAGATACAGAAATGTAAAGATTGGTCAGTTCGTAGATGATGATGGTGAAAGTCTATCAGATGTAGAAACAATATTGAATTCAGTAGGTATCAAATTAAGAGATACCAACCAGGAATTCAGAGATTTTGAAACAGTATTAGATGAAGTTGCTAAAAGTTGGAATACATATTCAAGTGTGCAACAAGCTTCTATCGCAAAAGCTTTCAGCGGCACACGACAACAGAACAGATTTTTAGCACTCATGGAAGGTTATAATAAGACATTAGAGCTTACAGAGGTTGCAGCTAATTCAGCAGGAACAGCAGTTGAGAAGTTTAATAAGTCTTATAAAGAATCGCTTGAAGCTAAAACTAACACTTTACAAGCCTCTTTTGAATCTATGATAATGAATTCTGATATGTCAGAAGTATATGGTGGTATTCTTGATGCAACAACAGCACTTGTAAATCTCATCAATAAGACAAATGCACTTAAAGGGGCTATGGGGGCATTAGCAGTAACAGGTGTTACAAAAGCCTTCCTATCTATAAAAACAGGAGCATATGAAGCATATGTTAATCTGAATAAATTCAAGAGCGCAATGGATATAGTAAATGTAACAAGTATATCTTCAAAAAGCTTTGATAAGTTGTTATTACTGTCTAACGGCTTATCGAAAAGTCAGTTAAAGTTAATGCTATCAACGGATGCACTCACTATTAGTCAGAAGAAACAAGTACTTGTTACGGCTGGTCTTAGTGAGGAACAGGCACTTGCACAGCTACAATCATGGAAGATGGTAGCAGCTAATACAGGTCTTACAGCTTCAACAACGACAGCTTCTAATGCTATCAAAGGTCTTGGTGCTTCATTAAAAGCACTTGCAGTTGCACATCCGGTATTACTTACTATAACAGTAACTTTAGGTGCTATTGCAGGAGCAGTTAAGATAGTAGATGCATTAACAACATCTATGAAAGAACAGCGTGAAGCATTTGAAAATGCACAACAGGACTATACGGATGCTTGTACAAAGCTTGATGAGTTAAAAACTAAGTTATCAGAGACTACAAGTAGAATAGCTGAATTAATCGAAAAGTCTAATAATGGTACTATTACATTAGTAGAACAGTCTGAACTTGATAAGTTGAAACTCACTAATGAAGAGTTAAGACTTATGATACAGAACCAGGAAGATGTTAAGAAGCAGAAAGCAAAAGAAGCCTCTGACGAAGCATATAAAACATACACAAGAGAAAATCGCATGGAAACTGACGATACTGCTAGTAAACAGGAACAGTATTATCAAGCATCATCTGATGCAGAAGGTTTCCATGTCGGTGCATTTTTAGACAGAGCGAGTGAATTATCTGATTTTGATTACGCTATTAAAGCTAATGAACAGAAATTAGAGGAATTCCAGAAACAAAACGAAGAATTACAGGCACAACTAAATGCCACTTCTGATGAAAGTCTTAAAGCTCAATACCAACATAGTATTGACCTCAATAATAATCTCATTTCTAATTATACAAATTCCAATGAAAAGTTAAAAGAATCTGCTGAAAAGATGGCAGAAGAAACCTTCTCTGATAAGATAGAGAAGTATGAAGCATTCAAACAGACATTGATGAACTCTATGAATTCTGATGGTACATTTGACAATCCACAATATCAAGCTATGTGGGATGATATACAGAAGAAGGAAATGGACTTATACCGATATACTGGTAGGTCTGCTGAATGGAATACAGTTAAACTAGATTCTATTATAGATGATAAAAGTTATCAGGCAATAGTCGATAAGCTTAAAACAGCACTTAATGAAGGTACTCTTACTGAGGATGATATTAAGGGGATTGATGTTCTTAATGATAAGCTGAATGATACTGGTTTGATTTTAGAAGATGGACAATCAGCAGCTGATATATTTATTAAATATCTTAACAAATTTAAAGAGACAGGAACTAATGCAGCACAATCTGTATCTGGTGCATTTACTGATTTAACTTCTCTTCTCACAGAATCAGATGATAAATCACAAACAGCTAATCTTGCTGATCTTCAATCAGAGGCAGATTTATTATCTACAATCCAAAAGGAATTAGATGATAATGGACGTATAGGTGTATCATCTATGCAAAGCATTATCAAGAAATATCCAGAAGCAAAGGCAGCCCTTTCAGATTATATGCAAGGTATAATATCTGAACAAGAGTTATTTTCACAGCTTGAAACTATTTATGAGAATGACAAAAATCAGTATATACAATCTGTAGTAGATAAGTCACAGACTGATGAAGAATTCTTTAATGCAGTTATGACTAATTACCCAGAATTATATAATGAACTTTCTAGTTTGTATGGCAATGACGTTGATAACTGGTCAAATATGGAGCAGGCTAAGCTGGAAATCACCAATAAAGCTATTAAGGAATTAGCAGGTGTCTGGTCTGACTACTTCAAAGTTGTTCAGGATGCAAATGGTAAATTGATGATACAGACAACTGGCTGGTATGATGCAGGCATGTATTCGGCAGATCCAGATGAAGTAGAAGCTATGGATGAAGAATACAACAATATGTACAACCATTTCCAAAGTATTGTTGATGGTGCTAACGCTGCGGTAGATGCTTTAGATAATTATAGCTTTAAACAGGTTAGTTCAAGCATTAATGTCGATTGGAAGGGATTGGGTAAAGATTCCTCATCTTCATCTAGTGGAAGTGATTCATCCTCCGAACCATCACCACAGGACTTCAACTGGGTAGAACCTCTCTTATCCAAAATCTCTAAAGCCTATGACCGCTTAAAGAATAAAGTATCTGATACAACACGTACATGGCTTAATCGTAATAAAGCCCTCTCTGATTCTATGGAAACATTGTTATCAGAGATTAACGCACAGTCAGATGCTTATGACTTCTATATGGATAGATTCAATTCATATGACCTTGACGGATATTACAAAGATCAGATTGCAAATGGTTCATTTAATATAGAAACTATTTATGATGATGACCTTAAAGAAGCTATTTCAGATTGCCAGGATTTATATGATAAGGCACAAGATGCTGCTGATTCTGTACAATCATTAAACATTGAGATAAGACAGCTTGCTAAGAGTAAGTTTGATAATATTCAATCACAGTTTGAAGAAGTTCTTGGAAAAGTAAATTCTATTAAGGATTTATATAGCAAGGATAATGACCTCTTAGAAGAACAGGGCTGGTTTGCTTCTACTCTGCTTAATAATTCTATGATGGAACAGGAGCAGAAGAATCTTGAAAAGCTTGAACAGGAAAGAGACGCACTTACAAAGGCACTTAATTCTGCTATGGCATCTGGTAAGATTGAAGCTGAATCTGAAGATTGGTATTCTATGCAGTCTGCCATAGATGATTGTACTTCAAGTATATTTGATGCTAAAAAGGCATTAGTTGAGTATGACAATGCTATCAGACAGATTAATTGGGATGCTTTCGATAGAACTAGAGATGATGTCAGTAACCTTATAGACGAAACTCAGTTCCTTGTTGACTTACTAAAGGATGAAGATATTACAGATGATAATGGTAATATGAATGACAACGGCAAGGCTGCACAGGCATTACTCGCACAGAAGTATCAGTTGTATCTTAATCAGGCAAAAGCTTATAAAGATGAGATACTTAAGATTGATGAAGAGTTGGCTAAAGATCCTTATGATAAGGAATTGCTTGACAGAAAGCAAGAACTTATTAAGGCACAACAGGATGCTATAAATTCAAGTATATCTGAAAAGGATGCCCTTAAGGACTTAGTTCAAGAAGGTTATGATACATTTCTTGATAAACTTGATGAAGTCATACAAAAGTACAAAGACCTTATGAGTCAGCAAAAGGATGCTTATGATTATGAAAAATCTATCGCTGAAAAAACAAAGGCTCTTAATGCTTTAGAGAAACAATATTCTGCCGTTCAAGGAGATAATTCTGAGGAAGGTAAGAAGAATATTCAGCAGCTTAAAGACCAAATTAATACTGCTAAAGATGATTTGAAAGATACTGAGTATGAAAAATTAATAAATGATACCGAAGCTATTCTTGATAATCTTGCCGATACTACAAAAACGTGGCTCGATGAGCGACTTGATTCGTTTGATATAACTATGCAGGAAATTATTAACCAGTCTAATGAGAATGCTTCTAATATATCACAGACTATTACATCTACTGCTGAGAATTATGGTTATAAGCTTAGTGAATCTATGTCTTCTATATGGAGTACAAACACTAATAATATAACTAAAGTTTTAGGTGATTTTGGTACAAGTTTTGTTGACAGTAACAATAAAATCAAAGATGTTTGTGGTGACATTAATGCTGCTGTACAAGGCTTATTGAAGAATAGTAATGATGAAGCACAAAGAGTTGCTGATGAGATTGCAAGACAGCAGGCAGAACAGAATGCTAATACTGATGGTGGTTATTCTGATGGCGGTGGTTCATCTGGTGGTGGTGATGATTGGTCTGATAATTGGGATAACTCTGATAGTGGCTCATCTGATGATAGTGGGTCTGATGGAGTTAATTGGATATACTCGCCTGACGATTTCCCGAAGGACGAATTGGATATATCAAGCTCGATCGTAGATAGAATCAAATGGCACGATTATGATTCATCATTTGGTGCAAGAGCTGGCTATTATGAACAGATGGGTTATGATGATCCTTATTATGGAACAAGTGAGCAAAATATACAAATGTTAGAGTATATGAAATCTCACGGACTAAAGAAAGGCTCTAAATCTGCTCATGGTGGTCTTACTCTTACAGATGAAGATGGTCTTGGTTCAGAAGTTATCTTCTCTAAGAAATATGGCACTCTTCGTAAGTTAGATGCTGGTGATATGGTATTTAATGCAGACCAAGTAGAAAAGCTTTGGAATTTATCTAAGGGGATGCCTAATATGTTTGTGGATAATCTTGGTGCTAAGTTACCTGATATTCCTAATATATCGAATAGTTTGGCTAATAAGGTTGATGTATCATATGGTGATGTGTCATTATCGTTCCCAAATGTTCACAATTATGAAGACTTTATGAAACAAGCACAACAAGATCCTAAATTTGAAAAGATGGTTCAGAATATGACTCTTGGACAGACTTTAGGTAGAAATTCACTTAGTAAACTGACCTTTAGATAAGATTTATGGGCGTACTGACTAATGTTGGTATGCCCGTGATATTGATTAACAAATCAGATTTACAAATATATGTTCTTGTAGTATTCTGTCGATTATTGGTATATAATATTGTATTGTATATTGATAATTGGGGGATATATTATGAGTATAATACAAGCTGTAATAACAGATAATTTTTGTTTAATGTCAGGCGATAGTCGTGCAACATATAGTAACAATAATACGTGTAAAAGTGGTTTTAATAAGGTGATTAAATTAAATAATCAAATATTATTCGGGGTTACGGGAAATCCAATACATTGTTTTAAATTATTTGAAGGCTATTGTTTTTATGATACAAAAAAGGGATTTGTAAATTCAGATAAAGAGTTTGATGATCTATCCTATATAGAATTTATAGGTATTATTACATCCAAATTTTATAAAATGCTTAAAGAACATATAGAAGGAATTAGCAAATATGAATTGGGTGTTATAATATGTGGATATAATGGTAAACGATTTGAAATAACAAGTTTTTCTATTGGTTCTAAATTTGGAGTTCCCAATGGAATAAATGTAATACATAAAGTAGATGATTTTCCATATAAATGTGCAATGATAGGATTATCAAAACATATTAATAAATTCGAGATTTTAACAAATGAATTACATGAAAAATATTTATCTGAAAATTTTTCAATTAGACAATTTAAAAATATAATGCAAGAAGTGGTGGATGATGGTTCGAAATTTGATTATACAATAGAT